>Ga0181371_1000006_pt1 | contig 282265 bp, 300 predicted proteins | sample LowvirmetaG_6_FD_130087 | JGI IMG/M metagenome (GOLD analysis project Ga0181371, IMG submission 130087) | Marine viral communities from the Subarctic Pacific Ocean - Lowphox_07 viral metaG | ecosystem: Environmental > Aquatic > Marine > Oceanic | place: Subarctic Pacific Ocean | collected...
AGAGGTAGGGCCCCTAGCCCCTCTCCCCAAGGAGAGGGGAAAGAAGCGTTGGAAAAAATGTCTAATAATGCGGCGGGGGCCGGTCGACGGGGGCGGCCTGGCCGGTGGACTGTTCGGCGTCGGCGACGCGCTCGGCGAGGCGGGTCACCTGCCGCTCCAGCCGCTCGATCAGCTTCCATTGCGCGGTGATGGCCGCGTTCAGGTCTTCAATCGTCTGGTCCTGATGGACCACACGCATTTCAAGCTCGTCGAGGCGGGAGGAGGTGCTGGATGTGTCTGACATGGCGGAGGGATTAGCGCTGGGGGTGGGGAGAGGCAATGACGGATCAACGATCCGGATGCCCTAACTCAACCTTCCAACGAGTTGGATAATTAGGATTAACTTCGGCAGCGGTCTTCACTCGAGCCTGCCAAGGCAGAATGCCGTCGTCCTTCATAACCATAGCAACGAGCATCACGGTTTCGGCAAGCTTAGAAATCATAGAAACGACTGCTTCAACATGTGTGCCGAAATCCACACCTGGCGGCAAGATGTTCTGATCGTGGTTTAACGTGAATGTGGGCATCATAAGTTGCCCTTTTGGAGTGAGTGCAATGTTTTGGAGCAGCACATTCCTTTGAGAAGTTGGATGCTCAAAAGCATTACGAAGTTCATTCAACAAAGCAACGCCATTTGTAAAAGGCTCTATGCGCGAAACCAATTCGTGGAATTTTTTGTGCTTCTTTGAAGCCTTCAAACGATTGCAAAACTTGTCAATGTGGGTCCCGTTTTTTATGGGAAAGCCTGCTGCCCATTCCAAAATAGCCATGAGCTTTCCGACCGCCCGTTTGGCAGAACTAAAGAAAATGCTGAAGCAGACTTCAAATGACGAAATTCGGGGAATTTGCGCCGCAGAGCCGGCTATAGAATATCCGGCGTGTTCGTCATCCATCATCACTTTGACTTCGGTTTGATAGGTGTGTCGAGCGAATTCCATCTCCGCCGCACAAACTGCAAATTCCATCAAGAGACTGAGCATCTTCTCTTTGTGGGCCGCGCGAACAAATCCTACCCGCGTGAACTCCTTTAGCGTGCCAAAGGAAGCCGCAATCAATTCGTGAGTCGTACCAATCGACAAGTATGCGTTAACCACCCATGGAACGTTTGCCTCGGTGACATCAGGATCAACATCGTCCGCCATTCTCACCCGAAATATATTGTGTTGCGAGAACAGAAAAAGCGTGTCGAAGAACGACTCCATCGCGACGATTGTTTCGTCTGGGTGAGACTTTGGTATTTGCGCCGACCCTGCACGAGCCCTCCGCGCTTTTTCCTGTTCTCGTTCCTCATTCGACAACAACGCTGAGTTACTCCTCATCCACAATAATTTGAGCAATCATGGCGATTTCCACGCTCTTCGCGTCCAGCCCAATTCCAGCACTGATGGATGCTTGTTAATACCTGTTTCGCCACTAATATGACGTCGTTAATCTAGAATAGAAGAGCAACAATGATAATTCACGCTTTGATCTCGATCGTTTGGGTTACTTTTGGTGGTATTTATGCCGCGCTCCACGGTTTCTCTGACATCAGCCTAAACGAAGCTGGAGATTTTTTCGCAGGCCTTTTTTCTCCGCTTGCGTTTTACTGGCTCGTTGTCGGCTTCTTCATGCAGCGCAAAGAATTGAGTTTGCAGAGAGAGGAACTTTTTGAAGCTCGAAAGCAGAACGAAAGGCAAGCAGATGAGCTGTCAAAGCACTCTCGATACATGCTTGATGAATTGGAATTCCAACGGAAGCTACAAAGAAAAACGGCGTACGATGTTTATGACAAGTTTGCTGATCGGATGTTTCAGATCCGACTACTTCAGATTAGCAACAACATCATTCCCAAAATTTGGGATGGGGGTCCTGAAGGTAAGGTACAAGAGACCGTCTTGCCCGAGCATTTTTACTTTGCGAAGATATTGTTCCAGACAAACGAAGCCATCTTTTTGGCACTAAACGATCAGTCCATTGAAACCGAAATCACTAAAATGGACCTCGAAGGATGGAAAAATAACTTCCGAACAGACCTAAGTGCTCCGATTTTTTCTAGAATTTGGACAGACTTTAAACACGTAAGAGACTCTTACTCAAAAGATTTTCAAAATGTTGTTGATGGTATTCTCGCCGATATTAATCGCGAGACCACATCGAGTGATGCCTAAGAGCTGTGCACAAATCTCAAACCGTACTTTTATGTTGCCCCAAACTAACCCTGCCTCAATTAAATCTGCATTGCAGATTCACTCCCGCTCAACATAAATCTCCGCGCCCTGCGCCATGAATTCTGCGCTCTTGGCCTTCATGCCCTCCTCAGCCTCTTTCGCCTGGCGCTCCAGGTCAGCCTTCTCATTATCCGTCATGCCCGCCGCATAGTCCCGCACCTCGGCGGTGATCTTCATGGAGCAGAATTTCGGGCCGCACATGGAGCAGAAATGGGCGACCTTGTGGGCCTCTTTGGGGAGGGTCTGGTCGTGATAGTCGCGGGCGGTTTCGGGGTCGAGGGAGAGGTTGAACTGGTCCTCCCAGCGAAACTCGAATCTAGCACGAGACAGCGCATCGTCGCGGACCTGCGCGGCAGGGTGGCCCTTGGCGAGGTCTGCAGCATGGGCAGCGAGCTTGTAGGTGATGACGCCGACTTTGACATCATTACGGTCCGGCAGGCCGAGATGCTCTTTCGGGGTCACGTAGCAGAGCATGGCCGTGCCGTACCAGCCGATCATCGCCGCGCCGATGCCGCTGGTGATGTGGTCATAGCCGGGCGCAATGTCGGTGGTGAGGGGGCCGAGCGTGTAGAAGGGCGCCTCGCCGCACTCGCGCAGCTGCTTGTCCATATTGATCTTGATCTTGTGCATCGGGACGTGGCCCGGCCCCTCGACCATCACCTGGCAGCCCTTGGCGTGGGCGATCTTGGTCAGCTCGCCGAGCGTCTCCAGCTCTGCGAACTGGGCCGCGTCATTGGCGTCCGCGATGGAGCCGGGGCGCAGGCCATCGCCGAGACTGAAGCTGACATCATAGGCGCGCATGATGTCGCAGATTTCGTCGAAATGGGTGTAGAGGAAGCTCTCGGTGTGGTGGGCGAGCATCCATTTCGCCATGATCGAGCCGCCGCGCGAGACGATGCCGGTGACGCGCTTGGCTGTGAGGTGGATATAGGCGAGGCGGACGCCCGCATGGATGGTGAAATAGTCCACCCCCTGCTCGGCCTGCTCGATGAGCGTGTCGCGGTAGACCTCCCAGGTGAGATCCTCGGCGATGCCGTTCACTTTTTCCAGCGCCTGGTAGATCGGCACGGTGCCGATCGGGACGGGGCTGTTGCGGATGATCCATTCGCGCGTGTTGTGGATGTTGCGTCCGGTCGAGAGGTCCATGACATTGTCGGCGCCCCAGCGCGTCGCCCAGACCATCTTGTCGACTTCTTCCTCGACGCTGGATGTGACGGCGGAATTGCCGATATTGGCGTTGATCTTGACGAGGAAATTGCGGCCGATGATCTGCGGCTCAAGCTCGGCATGGTTGATATTGGCCGGGATGATGGCGCGGCCCTTGGCGATCTCGTCGCGGACGAATTCAGGTGTCACGAAGGCCGGGATCTCGGCGCCGAAGCTCTCGCCCTGCGCGATCTGTGCGTCGGCGTTTTCAAGCTGGGTCTGGCGGCCAAGATTCTCCCGCTCGGCGACGTAGATCATCTCCTTGGTGATGATGCCGGCGCGGGCAAATTCATACTGGGTGATGGGCTTCCTGTTGGCTTCGCGGTCAGCGTCTGTGCGGGCCGGATTGAGCGCAACACTGCCCGTCGGGTCGAAATCGACGGCTTTGAGCGGACGGTGATGGATCGGGAACTGGCGGGCAAGATGCTTGCCGGAGACGCCGCCATTATCCTCTGGCTTCACGTCGCGGCCTTCATATTCCTCGACGCCACCGCGCGCGATGATCCAGTCACGGCGCTCTCGGGCAAGGCCCTTCTCGACATCGATGGTGACGCTTGGGTCTGAGTATGGGCCGGAGGTGTCGTAGACCGGAACCGGCTCTTCGTTTGCGGACGGGTGGAGGTCAATCAGCCGGCGCGGAACGCTGAGGCTCGGGTCGGCCTTGGGGTGCGTGTAGACCTTGCGGCTTGCGGGCAGCGGGCCGGTCGTGACCTTCGGCGTGGTGAATTCAGACTGCGGTGTGGGCTTGTTCATAAGGGGGACTCCAGGATGGATAGAGTTACGGCGATGGTCACGAGGGCGAGCGTAAGCAGCGTCAGGAACCAGCTAAGGCGGTAGCGGATCATACGAGACCGAGTGACCGCCTGAACGATCCGAACGGCCTCAGCTTCGTCGCTGGCACGTTTGCAAATGGAAAAGAGATCGATCAGCCAAAGGCACGACATGGCAAAGATAGCACTCAATATCGCCGTCGACATTCCGAAAACTACGAAAAGCGCCTGACTTAATCGAACACCTGCAACTTCGATGACCAAATAGTCTCCGGGCTGGGAAGCGACCAAAAGCGTCGCCGCCACCAAAATGCTTGTGAATGTGAATAGAGCGCCAACTTTTTGGTCAATAATATCGAGCGCTGTAAGCGCATGCTTTCCGCGGGCACTGTTCTTCAATGCCTGAAGTATGAGCTCATCATGCGTAAGCTGTTCGACGATTTGAGGCGTTTCGGCCATGCGCTCGCTCCGTTCCTACGCCGGTTGGGAGAGGAGCCTCCGCCGGATCAGGTTCTAAGGGTGCTCGGCCAGCATCAGGCCAATCTCAGCGCTTGCAGACGCGCCCCTCGGATGTGCCTTCACACTAGCCGAAGCGGCCCGGCCTGCATAGGGGGGCAGACGCGATCAGGCCCCGGCGCGGATGGAGGCGATGAGGTCAGGGTCCGTCAGTTCGATCCAGACCGCATTGGCTGCGGCGATGACCTTTCCGGACGCGTCGACCAGCGCGCCGTCTGCATAGTTCTTCCGTCCATCGACACGCTGTTTCCAGGCCATGGCGATCAGTGTTTCACCCGGCGCCGGACGGCGGTAGATCTCGGCCGTGAGCGAGCCGAGCAGGCAGAGCTTTGTGTCGCCGTGGCGAAGGGCAAAGGCGGTCGGGCAATCGAGCGCGGCCCAGATGAATTCAGGGCGTGCAAGGCCGTCTTCGCCGGCATATCCCTCATCCGGGGTCCAGACATCTGCATTCACGCGGCTGCCGGGAACCGGGCCTGTAAAGAGGCAAAGCGCTTCGTCTGGCGAGCGCTTTGGCCCACACACAAAACACCCCGGAATGGCATGGTGGCCGGCCTCATCAAGATAGGTCCGGCGCGCAGCAGCAAGACCGTCTGCATCCGGAATGGGTGGAAGATCAATCTTGACCTCGGCCGGCACAGCTTTGCCGACCAGCGTATCACCGGCAAAGGCTGATACGCCGTCGCCATCCCGCACTGTCCTGATCGGCCGGTCCAGCGGCGGCGGCGTACGCAGCACCACGCGCGCAGGGCCATCCATATGCCGGGCGATCAGCCCGCATGTATAGCCGCCATTCCCGGAGTCCGGTGGCCCGCGAAACCGCTCGGCGATTTCAAAAGTATCGATCGGCTCCAAAGAGGCCTCCATCAGGTCTTGCCGCTCATATTTATCCACTCATTGATGGCAGCGGCGTGTATGTGCGTCGTGCTGAAGACAGGCAGTGGGCCATCGCCGTCCGAGAGGATCATGCAGAGCTCTGTACAGCCGAGGATGACACCGTCGGCGCCCTGCCCTTCATAGCGGGCGATCATTTCCGTCAGCTCATTCCGGGACGTTTCCCTGACGATACCCTCGACCAGCTCTTCGAAGATGATGCGGCCAACAAGATCGCGATCATCAGCGTCGGGTATAATCGGCGTACCTGCAAAACGCTGCCCCAGCGCCGGGGCGAAGAAATCCCCGCTCATCACCCAGGGCGTGCCGAGCAGAAGCGGCCGCGTGACGCCTTTCGCCATCATCGCATCGCTGAGACTGTCGAGCATATGGATGACAGGCAGGCCGGTTTCCCGCGCGACGGCCTCGGCGGCGACGTGGGTGGTGCCGGAGGTGATCGCGATGGCCGCCGCGCCGCCGGCTTTCAGGGCGTGTGCCCCCTTCACGACTTCGCCGGTAAATGCTGGCCAGTTCTCATCATGGTAGTGGCCAATCATCACGCCATAATCGAGCATGAAAAAGAGCGCCCTCGCCGAATGCTGCCCACCTTGGCGCGTGCGGGCATGAGCGTTGAGCAACTCATAATATATTTTCGTGGCTTCAGGGCTGACCCCGCCGATGAGACCTATTAAAGACATGGATGCCCTCTATTGCCTTGAGGCGAGAAAGTGAAGCATGCACCCGGATCATGGTCTCGAACAGCTGTTTACCAGTGCGGATAAATGGCGCTCGGAAGCGCAGGCCCTGAGGGTCATTCTTCTCGATTGCGGGCTCGAGGAAGCGCTGAAATGGGGCAAGCCCTGCTATAGCCATGACGGCGCAAATATCTGCATCATCCAGCGGATGAAGGATTTCCTCGCGCTCATGTTTTTCAAGGGCGCGCTGGTCGAGGATGCCGATGGCTTGCTTGTGCCGCAGGGGCCAAATTCGCGCTCTGGCTACCGCGCCACCTTTACCAGCGTCGCCCAGGTCAACCAGGCCGCAGACAGCCTTCGGTCATGTGTCCAAAGCGCGATTGATGTCGAGAGGCGCGGCCTCAAACTGGAGAAACCGGGTCAGCCGGACCTGCCTGAAGAGCTGGTCTCGGCCTTTGATGATGACCCGGGTTTCCGCGCCGCCTTCGATGCCCTGACGCCGGGCCGGCAGCGGGGCTATGCCCTGCACTTTTCAGACGCCAGAAACGCCGAGACCCGCTTTCGCAGGATCAACAAGTATCGCGAGGCCATCTTCGACGGCAAAGGCCTTCACGACCGCTGAGACGGCCCGCATCGTCATGCTTAACGGAAATGTCGTTTCCATTAACCTTCTGTCGACGCGAATGGGTGAGGGTTCGGTGAACTGCCCCTCAACCCGGAGACTGGCCCAATGGCAATCACCGCGACCTATGCCCCACAGGAAAAATCCCGCGCCCGGACCAAATGGCGCGAGTTCAAGGTCGATCTCTGGCTGACAGACCTCAACACGACCGAGCTTGGCCTGATGAAGCGGACCCAGCACGAGGCGGCCTCGCACCAGTTCACCAAGGACATGGAGATTATCGGGCAAATCAAGGACCGGGGTGAGCGCTCCGGCATCCTCGCTGTCCGCAAGGAACTCTGGAAAGATGGTGAAGGCATGAAGCGCCGGCTCGTCATCAAGCAGTTCAGTGAGAGCATGACGTGGCGCGGTTCCATGGAGTTGATGATGGGCCGTTCGCTACAGTTGAGCGTTGGCGCGCGCGGCGTGCCTGTTCCTGCCTATTCGATCAATCTTGCCCGCCATGACCAACTCGTCCAGCTGGAACGGTCGGCGCAGAAATGGTCGCTGTTTCCCGAGAAATTCTCGTTCTTCATCGAGACATCGGACGGGCCGCGCTTTTACCGGCTACGTCGCAATGTGTTCGGCATCGGCGCTGATTACACGCTCTATGATGACCAGTGCCGCAAGATCGGCAGGCTCGACCACCGGGTGATCAATCTTGGTGGCTCGTGGAAGGTGAAGATCGATGCAACACAGAGCTATGCAAAGCTTGAAACCACGCTGCAGCTATTCTGCACGATGCTGCGCTATAACGGCTCGGCGCGGCGGCATGTGAAGCGCGAACTGGAGCAGCTCTGCCGCGGCCGCGCCGTGCGCCAGCTCGATACGCATGAGCGGGTGCTCTACACAAATCCGCGGCACAGATAGGGCGTCATCAGCCTCGCCCATCCCAGCCGGGCACGGAACGGGTCACGCCGCAGCTCATTGCTCTTGCAGATCTTACAAGCAAGCGGAGCAATGAAACATGGCAGAGACGAAAACCGTAATCGTGACAGGCGCCGGGTCCGGTATCGGAGAAGCGACGGCGAAAAGGTTTTCCGCCGATGGCTGGAACGTCGTGCTGAACGGGCGGACCCGCTCAAAGCTCGAAGCCGTCGCCGCCAGCCTGCCGGAAGACCGCACACTGACTGTCGCTGGTGACGTGTCCAACATGAATGATGTGAGCCATCTCGTCGCCGAGACGGTGAACCGGTTTGGCGGGCTGGATTGCCTCGTCAACAATGCCGGCGTCGCTGCCATGGGCAAGCCGGGAGACCTGTCGCGCGAAGACTGGGACAAGATGCTCTCGATCAACGTCACCGGTCTCTACAATACGTGCACCGAAGCCCTTCCGCACCTGAAAGCGTCGAAGGGGTCGGTCGTGAACCTGTCGTCGGTGTCTGGCATAGGCGGAGACTGGCAAATGTTCGGCTACAACACCTCCAAAGGCGCCGTGTCCAACATGACGCGGGCCATGGCGCTGGATCTTGGCAAGGATGGCGTGCGCGTGAATGCTGTCGCGCCCAGCGTGACGCGTACGCAGATGTCGGAAGGCATCCGGGACAGTGACGAGAAGCTCGCCATGGTGAAGAACCGCATCCCGATGAAGCGCCCGGCCGAACCGGAAGAAGTGGCCAGCGTCATAGCTTTCCTCGCCGGACCGAATGCAGGGTTCGTCAATGGGGTCATCCTGCCGGTCGATGGCGGATTGTCAGCCTCGAACGGCCAGCCAAATTTCACGGGTTAAGGCTCGATCACAGGACATCGCAGCGAGGCCGGTTCGAACGATACCGTCAGTCAGGTCTGGAGGACCAGATGCGCGCGTTAAATTGGCCTGCAACCACGTTGTTTCCTGCTCTCATTCGCTGCCGAGATAGCGGCCTGTAAAGTCCATGAAGGCGTCCCATGACTTTTCATCGGCAAGCTGCTGGTAGCGGTCCGAGCCGAACACCGTCCAGGCATGAGGGGCGCCGGAATAGACCTGCAGTTCATAGGTTGCGCCGGCCTCTTCCAGCAGGGTGGCAAGCTCCCCCGCGAGCGAGATCGGAATGCCGCTATCTGCCCCGCCATGCATGATCAGGACGGGCGCATTCACCGCATCATAGGTCTGACCCTCCGGGGTATCGAGGCTGCCATGGAAGGTGGCATAGCCCACCACGTTTTCCGCCTCGCCTGAGCGCACGAGTTCGAGCGTTGCCCCGCCGCCGAAGCAATAGCCCATGACCACCGCATCGGTTTCACCGGAGACTTCGCGCGCCTTGTCGAGGCTGGCGAGGATACGGGTCCGCATCAACTCACGGTCATTATAGAGCTTGCCGGTTTCGGCCTTCTTGCCTTCCGTTGTCTCAGGCCGGTTTTCCTTGCCGTAAAGGTCAAGCGCGAAGGCATCATAACCCGCATCGGCCAGCATTTCAGCGCGTGTTTTCTCATAGTCGGTCAGGCCATCCCAGTCATGGATGACGAGGACGAGACCCTTGGAGTCGCGCGTCGCTTCGGCCAGGTAGCCTTCGAACGTTTCTCCGCCGACCTCATAGGTGACGGTTTCACCTGCCTGCGCTGTGAGGGCGAGCGTGGAAGCAGCGGCGAGGGAAGCGAGAATGGGCATACGCATGGTGAGGTCTCCAGAGTTCGGGGCCGAGGACTGCCAACCGGGCAGTGTCCCGACACAAGCTAATCCAAAGTTCAGACTTTCCCAATCTCGCGCCATTTACCGGGCTTGAGTCCGTCCAGCGTCCATTCGCCGATCTGGTAGCGTATCAGCCGCAATGTCGGGTGGCCGATGGCAGCTGTCATGCGCCGAACCTGCCGGTTCCGGCCCTCCTTGAGGCGGATTTCCAGCCAGGCATCCGGTACGGATTTGCGATAGCGGATTGGCGGGTCTCTCTCCCACATGTTTTTCGGGGGCGCGATGCGGGCAATACCGGCCGGCAGGGTCATGCCATCATTAAGCTCAAGGCCATTGCGAAACACCTTGAGGGCCGCCTCGTCCGGCTCACCCTCAACCTGCGCCCAGTAAACCTTTTCCATCTTGTGCTTCGGGTCTGCGATCCGGGCCTGCAACTTGCCATTATCTGTGAGCAGGAGCAGCCCTTCGCTATCCTTGTCGAGCCGGCCGGCCGGATAGACGCCCGGTTTGGCGATATAGGCAGAGAGGGTAGGCCGCGCCGTTCCTGCAGTTCCCTTGTCGGTAAACTGGGAGAGGACGCCGAACGGCTTGTTGAAGGCGATGAGCATGGCGCTTGATAAGGCGATCATGGAAGGCTCGGCAAGCGAGATGCACAAGATTGACGCGTTCGCCGCAATCGGCAAAGTGCCCGGATAAAGTCTGGAGGGACCCAATGACATCAGTTGAAGCCGCCGTGCTCTATGCCGGCCTGTTCGTGATCCTGTTTATCCTGCTGAAAGGCAATGTCGGGCGCGTGCGCAGCACCGAGAAAGTCATGTTCGGTGACGGCGCCAATGAGCGCCTGCAACGGGCCCAGCGCGTACAGGGAAATGCCGTCGAGGATGTTCCGGTGACGCTGGTCGGTCTCCTCGGCCTTGGCCTGTTGACCGCACCGGTCGCGCTTATCCACGGCCTCGGCATCGCTTTCCTGCTCGGGCGTATCCTTCATGCCGTCGGGCTCGGCGGGAGCAGCGGCAGCAGCTTTGGCCGGATGGCGGGCACGCTGCTGTCACTGATCGTGATGCTGGTAACCGGTAGCGCGTGTATCTGGTACGCGGTGGCCTGACCGGTCAGTCGACGCTGAGCGCGCGTTCCTGCACATCCTTGGTCCATCCGACATAGACATCGGGGCCAGTTTCGATGACCGGACGACGGATGAGGGTCGGATTCTCGATCAGCAATGCGTCGGCCTTGCCCTGCTCGACCATGGACTTGTCATGCGTCGAGAGGCTGCGCCATGTCGTCGAACGCTTGTTGACGAGAGCATCGGGGCCGACGGCCTTGAGCCAGAGCGGCACCTTGGTGGCAAGATCCGTATCGGCGCGGATGTCGACCAGCTCGACCTGGTGGCCATCCTGGTCGAGCGCGTTCAGCGCTTTCTTGCAGGTGTCGCAATTCTTCAGGCCGTAAAGCGTCAGGTTTGCCATGAGGGATATCTTTCTCCGTGTGTGTGTTCGTTCAGCTGCCTGCGATATTGGCCCGCGCGCGCCATCTTCCAAACGCGGGGCGGAACCATGTCGATCCCTTGCGGGTTAACCAAGACACAGCCGCCGGCCATTCAGCCCGGCACCGCCAACCAAAGGGGATGAACCTATGGGCAGATTTTTATACGGACTTATTGTCCTTTTTGCCGCTGTATTTCTTGTATTACTGATTTTCTTCCGCATCACCGAAGGCAGCTTTGCTGAGGCTGGCGCGCGGATGGATGTGCTTCTCGGCGCGGCCGCCGATGAAACCGGTGAGGCTGCAAACGAATTTGCCCGTGAAACAGACGAAGCGCTGCGTGACCTCAATGATGGCGACTAGACGCTAGTCCCTTAGTGAAAACAGGTCTTCCACCCGGCAGCCGAGCGCGCGCGCCAGCCTGAGCGCAAGCACGGTTGTCGGGACAAAGACACCATTCTCAATCGTATTGATGGTCTTGCGACTGACCGACACGCGTTCGGCCAGATCTGCCTGGGTGAGGCCAGCCGTCAGGCGGTAATCCTTCAGGCTTGTGGCGAGGTCCGGATGATCAGGCACCCTGCCCCTCCAGATGGGCAAAAGCGAACATCGGTGCGACAACGCCGCTGACGAGAATGATCTGCGCGGCCTCATTGGCCGGTATGTCGAAGAACATCGACGCCGCGAATGCAATACCTGCAACCACGAGCATGACCCAATAGCCGGCCGCGAACGCCCGTGCGCGATTGGCCCTCACCAGCTCGTCATTCAGCGCGGTCTGCGTCGATGCGGACGCGCCGCGCATGGCTTTTCCCGCAACCAGCCAGACCAGCACGCCAGCCCAGAAGGCGAAGGCCAGGAGGCTGACGATACGGATGAACCTGCGGTCGCCGCCAGCAAAATCATTGAAGATTTCCAGTCCGGCGAATTGCCAGATGAGAAAGGCGCAGGCCATGCCGACAAGGAGACGGCGGCGGCGGCGCGAATATTTTTCGACTTCATCAGTCATGTCGGCCCTCATGATGTAACATGAAGGTGACATCGCACAAAGAGAATGTAACGTCAACGTTACATAGCAAAATTCAGTCGCCGTCGACGAAAACCTCGCCGCTCAGATCGTCCAGCTTGCCCTGCAGATGGGCACGGACGTCCTCCACCGCCTGGCTGTAAACCGTCGCGCCAAGTGTCTTGACCATGACGTTGACAATTTCGCCGGCACGGAACGCGCTCAACTGTTCGTCAAATTCCCGGGAAAACAGCGATTGGAGATGCGAGACCAGCGCATCACGGCGTTCATCGCTCAGCTCTATCGTCTTCATTCCACCACGCCGACAATCGGCCCCATGTCGAGGCCCTGCTCGTCGCGCCCGATCGCCGGGGCGTAGATGCGCGACACTTGCCCGTCGAGGAACAGCGCATTGGGCGCATTCAGCTTGTCTCGAAACAGGCTCGCAAAATCATGAAAGGTCACGGGAACGTCGGAAATTGCGAAATACACTGTCTCGCCATTGCGGCTGACGCCGACACCATTGCGGCGCTTGCGCGATGTGCCATCGGCATTGATCGACGGGTGGATCTCGTCATCAATGACCAGCATGGGGCCTGACTGGGTTGCGAAATCAGGGTCGGGGTCCAGCGCCAGATAGGCTTCCGATTCAGATACTCCGGCCTTGCCATCCTTCAGCCAGAACACCCCGTTCGGCTTCATGTGGAAATTGCCCGGGCCATCATTGGTATTGACGCTGGCCGTATCGCCATTGGCATCGCGCAGATAGCCGACGGGGCGGCGATCATCATGATACATGCCGCCATTCATGGCGAAGACCAGCGTCTTGCCTTCGGCCTCAACCTCGCCAGCCAGCGTGTCGAACTGCAGGTAGGGTTCGCCATCCGTGCCCGCGAAGAACAGCCGGATATCGTCACGGGCGGCGCTGAATGTGCAGACCATGTACGGATTGGACTTGTGTTTGACGGCGCGGCAATGATCGCCATTGGCCTGTCGGCTGACCGGGTTACAGGCCGCGACTAGGATGCCCAGACCGATCATCAGTCCCGTCAGCCCCAGAATTTTCCCGTTCAGCAAAACTGCCGCCTTTCCCGGGGGTGCCAAAGCTGCCCCATTGGACCAAATCTACGCTCGCGACCGATTGGATGAAAGGGTTCGCGCTGCCGATCAACAGCTGCATGCAATCAGCGTTCCGTGGCAAATTTATGCCGAAGCGGCCGCTTCGTATTCTTCACTCGCTGCGAGCCAGCCTTCTTCGGCTTTTTGCAGGGATGCCTGCACGTCGTCGCGCTTCGATCCGAGTGTCTTGGCCTCTGCCGGATTGCGGTCATAGAGGCCCGGATCGGCAAGCGCCTTGTCCAGCCTGGCAAGATCGGCCCGCAGGCCTTCCATTTCGCGTTCGGCGGCCGAAATCTTCTTTCGGATATCAGCTGTGGCGCGCCGGATTTCCGTCTCTGAGCGTTGCGGCGGCGGTGGGGGTGCCTGCGGTTCGGACTTCCGCGACGGGCCGTCCTCACGTGTCTTGTCTGCAGCAAGGACAAGCTGGCGATAGGCTGACAAATCGCCGTCATACGGGGCCGCTTCGCCATTATGGACGAGCCACAGACGCTCTGCTGTAGCCTCAGCGAGATAGACATCGTGCGTGATCAGCAGGACAGCGCCCTGATAGGTGTTCAGCGCATGGATCAGCGCTTCGCGGCTATCTATGTCGAGGTGGCTGGTCGGCTCATCGAGGATCAGGATGTGCGGCTTCTTGAGGGCTGTGAGCCCCAGCAGAAGGCGCACTTTCTCGCCGCCAGACAGTTTCTCGACCTTGGTTTCGGCCTTGTCGCGGTTGAAACCGATCTGCGCCACGATGGAGCGAAGCTGGCCTTCAGTCGCCTGGGGGCGCACGCGGCGGACATGGTCGATTGCATTCTGGCCCGCTGAAAGCTCATCCAGCTGGTCCTGGCTGAAATAGCCGATCTCCACCTTGCGGGCAGCGACACGATTGCCCTCCAGGAGCGGCAGGCGGTCAGCAATGGTCTTCACCAGCGTCGACTTGCCCTGCCCGTTCGCGCCGACAATCGCGATCCGGTCATCATGGTCAACGCGCAGGTTTACATTGTGCAGTACGGGCTCGCCGGCCCGGTAGCCGAGGTCGGCTTCATCCAGCACGAAAAGCGGTGAGGCCAGTTCTTCCGGGTCCGGAAAATCGAATGGATGGGTGCGCTCATCCAGCGGGATGACGATTTCCTGCATCTTTTCCAGCATCTTGACGCGGGACTGGGCCTGCGTGGCCTTGGACGCCTTGGCCCGGAAACGGTCGACAAAGCTCTGCAGGTGGGCGCGCTCCTTGTCCTGCTTGGCTTTCTGGGCTTCGGCCTGCGCAAAGATTTCGGCGCGCTTCTTCTGCCAGCTGTCATAATTGCCCGGGTGCACGGTGAGCTTCTGATGCTCGAGTGCCAGCGTGTGGGTCACGGCATTATTAAGCAGTTCGCGGTCATGGCTGACCAGAAGGACAGTGTGCGGATAGCGCTTCAGATAGGATTCGAGCCAGGCTGCGCCTTCAAGGTCGAGATAGTTGGTCGGCTCATCGAGCAATAGCAGGTCAGGCTCGGCAAAGAGCACGCCCGCCAGCGCCGCGCGCATCCGCCAGCCGCCTGAAAATTCGCGGCACGCCCGGCCAAGGTCAGATTGAGAAAAGCCGAGACCGCTGAGAATGGAAGCCGCGCGGGCTTCCCCGCTCCAGGCATCGATGGCGGTGAGACGTTCGAAAACGGTCGCGAGACGGTCAGGGTCAGTGACCGTTTCGGATTCGTGCATCAGGCCGGCCCGCTCGGTGTCTGCAAGCAGGCATTCCTCAAGCAGTGTGCGATCACTGGCTTCGACTTCCTGGGCGACCCAGCCCATCTTGGCCGCCTTGCCGATGCGTATGGCGCTATCTGACTCTTGCAGGCTTTCGCGGATGAGCTTCAGCAGCGTTGATTTGCCAGTCCCATTGCGTCCGATCAGGCCGACCTTCCAGCCGCCCGCAATGCGCGCAGAGGCGTCATTCAGGAGCATCCGGCCCTGAATCCGATAGGTAAGGTTTTCGATCGTCAGCATGTTGGGGCCTGCTAAGCGCTCAGCCGCGCAGTTTCAAGGCTATTTGCGCGGCTTGACCTTCCGCATCAGCCCTTCCTGCGCCACCGAAGCAACAAGTTCACCGCCGCGCGTAAAGATCGAGCCGCGATTGAAGCTGCGCCCATTGCCGGCTTTCGGGCTGTCCATGGAATACAGCATCCACTCATCCGCCCGGATAGGCGCATGAAACCATATGGCATGGTCAAGGCTGGCATTCATGAGCTCCGGACTCATCCAGTGCAGGCCGTGGGGGCGCAGGCTGGAGCCGAGCAAATTCATGTCACTGGCCCAGGCGATAAGGCAATGATGCATCGCCGGCGGTACATCGAGGGCGCCATCGGTCTTGAACCAGAGATGGTTTACATCCGATTTGGGTTTCAGATCGAAGGGGTTGATGCCGCTGATTTCCTTGATGATGAAAGGCTGCGGACGCGTCCAGTGCTCACGCATGTCGTCAGGGATCTTGTCAGCGTAAAGCTCACGATACTCATCGCGGGATTTGAGATCTTCCGGCGGTTTGGTCGTCGGCATTTCATGCTGGTGGTCCCAGCTGTCCTCATGGACATGGAAAGATGCCGTCATGTTCAGGATCTGCTGGCCATGCTGGATTGCGACGACGCGCCGGGTCGTGAAACTGCCCCCATCCCGCGACCGGTCGACCTCATAGATGATCGGGATTTTCGGGTCGCCGGGGCGGATGAAATAGGCATGCAGCGAATGACAGATCCGGTCGTCTTTCACCGTCCGGTAAGCCGAGGCAAGCGCCTGCGCGATCACCTGCCCGCCATAAACGCGCGGCCGGCCAGCTTCTTCTTCGGGTGTGACACCACGAAACAGGTCAACTTCCAGCCGCTCGACGTCCAACAAGGCTAACAATTCGGAAACGGCTTTGGTCATTTTTGATCTCTTTTCCCATCAGAACTTAACCATGGGCGCATACCATTACGGTTCGCGAGTGGAAACAGGCGCGCGGTGACACTGGCTGACAAAAGGCCGGGCATCTGACGCGCTGGATATAGGGCCTGATGGTGATGGAATTGTTGAGCAACGCAAAGCGTGAACTGAAGACAATCAGGATTTTGCTACGCGCCAAGAAGTGGCTGGACCCGATCAAGAATGAATCGACCGAGCTTCTGGCCGATGACCTGGAAGCAGCTGTCGACCTCTACCGCGACAATACAGCCTTCAGCTTCGAAGGGCGCCATATGAGCTATGGCGAACTGGACGCGTTCGCGAACCGTGTCGCGCACTGGGCGCTGGCTGAAGGTCTGAAGCAAGGCGATGTGGTTGGCCTGTTCATGGAAAACCGGCCCGAATATGTCGGGCTCTGGTTTGGCCTGACGAAGATCGGCGTGGTGCCTGCGCTCATCAACAATAATCTTTCCGGCGAGGCGCTCGCGCAATGCGTTGATATGGTCAAGGCGCGCACACTCATCACCGGCAGCGAGCAGGACGCGTTTCTGGACTCGGCCTCAGGAATGTTCGAGCAGGCGCCAGGTCTCTGGACACTTGGTGGCACGCGAGGCGAAGACCTCGAGCGTGAACTTGATACCCATTCTTCTGACCGCCCCGACAAAAGCCTGCGCGACAATCTCACCAATGCGGATATCGGCTTTTACTTTTACACGTCCGGCACGACGGGCATGCCCAAGGCTGCGAAGATGTCGATTGCGCGCGTGCGTAACATGATGCGCAGTTTCATCTCGCCGCTGAACACGACGGAGGATGACCGCGTCTACATCACCCTGCCGCTCTATCACGGTACGGGCGGTCTCTGCGCTGTGGGTATTGCCCTTTATACCGGCGCGCAGATCGTACTGCGCCGCAAGTTCTCCGCCAGCGAATTCTGGGATGATTGCGTCAAGCACAGCATCACGACCTTCGTTTATATTGGTGAGATCTGCCGCTACCTGCTGAACCAGCCGACGCGCCCGCGTGAGCGTGCCCATATGGTGCGGAATGCGTTCGGAAATGGTCTGCGCCCGGACATATGGAATGAATTCAAAACACGCTTCGGCATTCGTGAAATGATCGAGTTCTACGGCTCGACCGAAGGCAATGTGAAGCTGATGAATTTTGACGGTGCGCTCGGTGCGTGTGGCCGGATTCCGGGCTATGCCCGCAAGTATTTTGACCATATCGCCTTTGTCACCGTAGACCCGGAAACAGAAATGCCTGTACGCGGCGAAGACGGTTTCTGCAAACGTGCGCCGATCGGCCAGACAGGCGAAGCGCTTGGGCGGGTCGGCAATGACATGGCGACGCGGTTTGAGGGCTATCACGACCGCAAATCGTCTGAGCACAAGATCCTGACCGATGTCTTCGAGAAAGGCGACCGCTGGTTCCGCACCGGAGACCTGATGCGCCGCGACGCAGATGGCTATGTCTATTTTGAAGACCGCCTCGGAGACACCTTCCGCTGGAAGGGCGAGAATGTCTCGACCAATGAAGTTGCTGACGCCCTGTCGCGTATGCCCGGCGTCGAAACCGCAAACGTGTATGGCGTCGCTGTGCCTGGCACGGATGGCAAGGCTGGCATGGCGTCGGTAACGACGAATGGTTTCCTCGACTATGAGCACCTGTTTGAAAGCCTGTCAGCCCGGCTTCCGGCCTATGCCGTCCCGGTTTTCATCCGCGAGCAACAGGAAGCCAGCACGACCGATACTTACAAGCAGCGCAAGGTGGACCTGGTAAAGGAAGGGTTCGACCCGGAGGCGGTCAAGGATCGTGTCTGGTACCGCGATCCGGAGACCGGCAAGTACGAGCTGCTGAACGAGGACACGTTCAGGAAGATCGGCAAGGGCGGCGTGCGCTTCTAGGCCTCTACAGTTCCATAGCGTCGCGAATGAGGTCGACCTCGGCCTCCCGCAGGATGGCGTCGGTGGCGCTGGCGCTCATGACGGGTTCGCGGCCAACCTCCAGCATGACGGGCACGGCGAACGGACTGATCTTGGACAGCGCCTGATGGTCCAGTTTGCCGCGGATGCGGTCCAGCATGTCGGACAGGCGGCGAATGTCGAGCAGGCCCGTGGCGGCATCCTGTCGGGCCGCCTGCAGCAGTATATGGTCCGGCTCATGGCTGCGCAGCACGTCATAGATAAGGTCGGTCGAGAAGGTGACCTGGCGGCCGGTCTTTTCCTTCCCAGGCAGGCGCCGCGCAATCATCCCTGAAATCTGTGCGCACTGGGCAAATGTGCGTTTCATCAGCGCGCTTTCATCAAGCCATTCTTCCAGGTCATCGCCCAGCATGTCGGGGTGGAACAGTTCGTCCATGTCGATGCCGGACATGTCATCCATCGCCCAGACGGCCATGGCATATTCAGACGCCACGAAGCCGAGCGGCTTCACCCCTGCCCTTTCCAGCCGCCGCGTCAACAACATGCCAAGCGTCTGATGCGCGAGCCGCCCCTCGAACGGGTAAGTGACGAGATAGTGGCGGTCAGCCCGCGGGAAGGTCTCGACGAGGAGGTGATCGGGCGGCGGAATTTCAGATTTCTCGCGCTGCACCTCGAACCATTCACGCACAGTGTCTGGCAGGTCCGTCCATTGGTCCGGATCGTGGATCATGTGGCGGACGCGGTCTGCAAGGAAGGTCGTTAGCGGGAACTTGCCGCCATTATAGGACGGGATCGCCGGCTTGTCGGACACCGAACGCGTCACCAGCACGTCGAGCTCGGACACACCGAGAAAGCGCAGGATCTCCCCGGCGAACAGGAAGGTGTCACCGGGCGTCAGCGTCGAGATGAAATACTCCTCGATCTCGCCGAGCTTGCGGCCCGGCCGCAGCGCACGCTTCTCGCCCCTCACTTTCGCGGTCTCCTCGCCGCCTTTCGGCGTGCCGGACTTGCCCACAAAATTCGCCATCCGCACGTTCAGCAGCTGGGCTTCGACAATTGCGCCGACATTCATGCGGTGTTGCTGGGCATCGCGGGCCGTGCGGACGCGCCACACACCATCCTGCATGCGTACGATGCGTTTGAACCGGTCATAGGTTTTAAGCGCGTAGCCACCAGTCGCAACAAGGTCGACGACACGCTCATAGGTCTCCCAGTCCAGACCGGCATAGGGCGCGGCACGGCGGATTTCGTTGAACAGTGGCTCCAGTTCGAACCCGACACCGCAGGCCCGGCCCATTATGTGCTGGGCGAGGACATCGAGCGCGCCCTGCCGCAACGGTTCGCCGTCAATTTCGCCAGCCTCGACAGCTGCTTCAGCGGCGCGGCATTCCAGCACTTCGAACCGGTTGGTCGGCACAAGCAGCGCGCGGCTCGCCTCGTCCATCCGGTGATTGGCCCGGCCGATCCGCTGGATAAGGCGGGCGGCACCTTTCGGGGCCCCCATCTGGATGACGAGATCGACACCGCCCCAGTCAATGCCAAGGTCGAGCGTCGAGGTACAGACCACGCCCTTCAACACGCCCTTGGCCATGGCCGCCTCAACCTTGCGCCGCTGTTCGACGGCGAGCGAGCCATGGTGCAGCGCGATTGGCAGGGCGTCCTCATTGATCCGCCAGAGCTCCTGGAAGAGGAGTTCAGCCTGGCTGCGCGTATTGACGAAGATAAGCGCCATCTCGGCGGCCTGAATGGCTTCATAGACCTCAGGCACGGCGAAGCGCCCGGAATGGCCGGACCACGGAATGCGCTCGCGCGAGACGAGGATGTCGATATTCGCACCGACCCCGCCTTCTGCGCGGATCAGCCTCGTTTTTCGGGCGGGCCGTTGTGGAAGCCATGAGGCTAGCAGCTCCGGGTCACGCACCGTTGCCGACAGGCCGATAAAGCGGCACGCAGGTGCCCATTCCGCCAGGGTTGCCAGACCAAGCGACAGCAGGTCGCCCCGCTTTGAGGCCGCGATCGCATGGATCTCGTCGACAATCACGCATTTGAGATCAGAGAAGAACTCGTCGGCATGATCGGACGCCAGAAACAGGGCAAGCTGTTCCGGCGTCGTCAGCAGGATGTCAGGCGGATTGGCACGTTGCCGCTGGCGTTTCGATTGCGGCGTGTCACCCGTACGTGTCTCGATCCGGATGCCGAGACCCATTTCGTCAACGGGTATGTTGAGGTTACGCTCGACATCGGTCGCGAGCGCCTTCAGCGGCGAGATGTAGAGCGTGTGCAATGCGGGGCGGCCGGAATTCGATGGTGCCTTGCCTGACAGTTCAATCAGGCTGGCGAGGAAGCCGGCCAGTGTCTTGCCCCCGCCCGTCGGGGCGATGAGAAGAGCGCTATCTCCGGCAAGCGCAGCTTGCGTCAATTCAAGCTGGTGCGTGCGTGGATGCCAGCCACGCCCGTCAAACCAGCCCTGGAAAACGGGCGGTAGCGAAAAGGCAGGAGGAGCGCTGGCATCTGGCATGGACGGTTTGTTCAGTTAAACTATCGCAAGGCAGGGCGGTTGCCTCTTCTTTTTTGCTGCAATCTGACGTGATGATAAATCCTGCCCGTCCGAAGTCTTGTGGAGCGCTTTGATGAAACCCCTGCCCGCCATCCTGTTCCTCATCGCTGCAGGCGCGCCGGGCTGGGCGGCAACCCCGCTCGAAGCGGCACTGGCTGCGACAGAGGACGGGCCGGACTATGCGTATGATCTCACGCTTGAAGATAGCGACACAACTGCCCGCCTGCGGATCGATCCGAGCCTGCCCGCCGACCAGCAGCTGACCGTCATTTCTCCCGCCGAGGATGAATGGACGAAGGGATTCCGCCGCAAGATAAAGCGGATGCGCGAAGACGAGGACGGATCGTTCTGGTGCAGCCAGTTCGCTGATGTGATCCCGACGGACGCCGCACTCATTGAAGAGACTAACAAGCTCGCCCGCTACAGCTTCAAGCCGAGCCCGAGTGAAGACAAGGATGATGACGGCCGTATGGCCCGCATGGCGAAGTTCATTGATGGCATCGTGACCGTGGACAAACAGGCTCCTGGCATCCGGGCCTTCGAACTTGTTGCACCTAAGCCGTTCAAGCCGGCAACCGTTGCGCGCGTGGATCGTTTCCGGATGCACGTGGAATGCACACCCGTCCCGGATGGACGGATGCGCATTGAAGCGATGACGATGGATGTGTCAGGTTCTGCGATGTTCCGGGCATTCGAGGCGTTCGAAATCCAGAGCATCAGCAATCTGGACGAAGTCGGCACGCCCGACTGAAGTCCTAGTTCGGATTATAGATGGCTTCAGCTTCGGAGGCCTGCATCTGGGCTTCCAGCCTATCGCTGTCTGCGAGCGCGATCGCGGACAGGACATCGCGGGTGAAGCCGGCAATGTCAAAGCGTTCGCCATCCGCCACATCATAGCCGCGCCGCACGATCACCACATCGAGCGACGGGATGATAACCATGTACTGGCCGCGATTGCCAAAGCCGGCGAACGTATCCGAAGGCACGCCGGCAGAGCGGTCCATCAGCCAGAAGCTCGCGCCATAGCCGAAGGAACCGGGATCGCTGCGATCCGGCTGCGCCGGGGCGGGCGTCGAAACAAAATTGACCCAGCCTGCTGGCAGGATGCGCTCTCCGGCCCACATGCCGTCCTGCAGGTAAAGCTGGCCAAGCCGGGCCATGTCACGCGCCGTCATCCAGACCTGCGACGAAGAGACGAAATCGCCGCCCCAGTCCGTTTCCAGCGTGGTATTGAGGGCGCCGATCTTCCACAGCAGGCCCTCATAGGGAAAGCGCCAGTATTTCTGGTCGTCATTCATCGTCTCACGCAGGCCACGCATCGCGGCGAGCGTGTCGTAATTGGCATATTTGAAGCGCTCACCCGGTGTTGTCTCAAGCGGGTTACCGAGCGCCGTATCCGTGACCTTGGCGCCGCCGAAATAAGTCCGGTCCGTGCGGCTGCCGGTGACACCGGAATCGAGACCGCTGGCCATCTGCAAGGCATTTCGGAGGGTGATGGCACGGCGCGGGTCGCCGCCCGCCGTCCAGTTGGACACAAGCGCCGGATAGTCGAGATCCATCATGCCCTGCTCAAGCGCTGCGCCGATAATCGTCGCCGTCAGGGATTTGGCGACCGACCAGGTGCGTTGCGGTGTGGCCGCATCGAGCCCACGGGCATAGCGTTCGGCAATAACCTGACCATGCTGGGCGATGACCACCGCACTGGTGCGCGTGCCCGCCCCGTAAGTATTTCCGTCGAAAGCAAAATTGACCGACGGCTCAAGCCTGAGCTTGTAGGCAGAAGAATCAACAAGCGTGACATCCGACCCGATTGCCGTGGACATGTCGCGCGCAAGGCGAGGAATCTCGCCGCTGAATTTCGGTAGCCAGTCTCCGGCATCCGGCTCGGCACCTATTGGCAGGAGCGAACAGCCAAAACCCGAACGCCAGACAGCGATACGCGGCGGTTCACCCTGCTGGTAGCGCACGGCCACGGTGCGGGACCGGTCGCTGATATTGGCTTCGGAGACGGACCGCATCGGGATGCGATAGTCTGTATATATACCGTCTAGCTCATTGTATTCGATTTCGGACCTGGACTGGCCGGCGGTGAAGGTGGCTGAGCATGTGAAGAGCGCCTTGTAGCCAGCTGCCAGCGCTTTCTGCATGACAGGCGTTTCGCCGCCCTCCTGGGCGTGGACCGTACCTGCGAAGAGGGCAGACGCCGCGAAGGCGGACAATAGAAGACGTCGCATAAATGAAGCTCCGTGCGGGAATGAGTGGGTGACACGTAGGAAGATAACTGTGTCCCACGATGAAAAGGCAGAAACATGGCAGTCAAAAGCGCGAGCTTTAAACCTATATGAACAGGCATGATCCGGCCTGACCTGCTTCTCTGCCCGACGCCCAAGGGCCTCTACTGCCCGCCCGGTGATTTTTATATCGATCCGGTGCGCGGCGCGGTCGAGCGGGCCGTTGTCACACATGGCCATGCCGACCATGCCCGCGCAGGCCATGGCGCGGTCCTCGCGACACCGGAAACCCTCGCCATCATGGCCTCGCGCTATGGTGAGGATTTTGCGGCATCGACGCAGGCCATTGAATATGGCGAGACCGTCGAGGTGAACGGCGTTACCGTGTGGATGTCCCCGGCGGGCCATGTGCTTGGCTCAGCCCAGGCCGTGGTCGAGTGGAAGGGCCTGCGCATGGTCTGTACCGGCGACTACAAGCGCCGCCGCGACCCGACCTGCCGCGCCTTCGAGCCTGTACCCGATACGCATGTCTTCATTTCAGAGGCGACGTTCGGCCTACCCGTGTTCAGGCATCCTGACGATGGCGGCGAAATCGCCAAGCTGCTTGCCAGCGTGCGGATGTTTCCGGATCGCGCGCATCTTGTCGGCGTCTATGCCCTCGGCAAGGCGCAACGTGTGATCAAGCTGATCCGCGAGGCGGGTTATCATGACACGCTCTATATTCATGGCGCGCTGGAGAAACTCTGCAAGCTGTATGAAGCCCATGGCGTCGAGCTCGGCAGCCTTGAGCTGGCGACGCTCGAAACGTCCGAACGCGGCGCGCAGGAGCGGTTTCGCGGCAAGATTGTCCTCGGCCCGCCATCCGCCTTTCGCGACAAGTGGGGCCGGCGTTTTCCCGACCCGGTGCAATGTTTCGCCAGCGGCTGGATGGGCGTGCGTCAGCGGGCCAAACAATCCGGTGTCGAACTGCCCCTGATTATCTCTGATCATGCTGACTGGGACGAGCTGACCGACACCATCCGCGAAGTGGACCCGGAAGAATTATGGATCACGCACGGCCGAGAGGACGCGCTGGTTCGCTGGGCCGAACTGGAAGGACGCAAGGCGCGGCCGCTGAGACTGGTCGGCTATGAAGACGAAAATCTCGACTAGTCACGACGTCTCAATATCTTGAAGCTGGCGCTCGAGCGGGCGACAGGGTCCCCATCGGCGAGCACAAGGCAATTGGTGAAGCAGAGCGATCCGCCGGTTTTCACGAAATGCGTATCGACTTCGAGCCAGCTGCCGATCTGGGCTGAGCTGATATAGTCGGTGTTGAGGCTCACCGTGACGAGGCCGGCAACATCGCGGCGCCCCTCTTCGCGCAGCGCTTCACCGATACTGAGGCCCATCGCATTGTCCGCGAGGGCCGCAATCAGCCCGCCATGGGCAAAGCCGCGCGAATTGCAGTGCGCCTGAGCAATCCGGACCCCCATGGCAACCTTGCGCGGCGCTCTTCGGGAGTAGAGCGGCTCCCATGGATCGGTGAATCCGGATGATTTGAAATGCGGCTCGAAACCGGGCGGCACACCCGTCTCTGTCAATGTCATGTCCATCGCCTATCTAATGTCTGATGCAGGCCTTTTCCGACCTTCTCGAACGCTTGATCCTGACGCCGTCGCGCAACGGCAAGATCACGCTTCTTGTAAATTATTTCACTAGTGAAGTAAATCCGTCGCGTGGCTGGGCGCTGGCTGTACTGGCTGGCGAGCTGGACCTGCCAGGCGTGAAATCCGGCATGATCCGAAAGCTGATCGAAAGCCGCACAGACCCTGAACTCTTTCGCCTGTCCTATGACTATGTCGGTGACCTGGCTGAGACTGTCAGCCTGATGTGGCCAGGCACACGCGGGGCCAACCGCGTTCCGCCGATTGATGAGGTGGTCGAAGCGCTGAGCGGTGCGACACGGCCTGAAAGCGAGCGGCTGGTTGAGGGCTGGCTTGACGCGCTGGAGCCGCGTGGACGCTGGGCGCTGCTGAAGATGGCAACCGGCGGCTTGCGGATCGGCGTGTCCGCGCGGCTGACCAAACTGGCGCTGGCCGAGATGGGCGGGGTTGAACCGGCCGAGATCGAGGGGATCTGGCATGGTCTGGCACCGCCTTATGAGAGCCTGTTTGACTGGCTGGAAGGCAAATCAGCAAAACCGGCTCCGGATATAACAGCGCCCTTCCGGCCCGTTATGCTGGCCCATCCTCTGGTGACCAAGGACAAGCGCGACGATCCCGATGCTATTGACCCGGGCATGATCGACCCGAACATCTTTGCGGCCGAATGGAAGTATGATGGCATCCGCATTCAGGCCGTCAGCGAAGCCGGCAAGCGGCGCATCTACACGCGCACTGGTGATGATATCTCGCACACTTTCCCGGATGTGCTGGCCGGCATGGCGTTTGACGCGGCCATTGACGGCGAATTGCTGGTCCGCGCGCCGGATGGCGGCGTCGCGCCGTTCAATGCCCTTCAGCAGCGCCTGAACCGCAAGACTGTCAGCAAGAAGCAGATGGACACGCATCCAGCTTTCATCCGCGCCTATGACATACTCGTCGAGGGCGGCGAAGACCTGCGCGCCCTGCCCTTCTCTATGCGGCGCAAGCGGCTGGAAGCTTTTGTGACCGGTCTCAGTACCGACCGGGTGGACCTCTCGCCGCTCGTGCCGGTCACAACACTCGAGGCGCTGGAAAATTCGAGGAATAATCCGCCCGCGCCCGAGATTGAGGGCGTGATGCTAAAGCGCTGGGACAGTGTCTACCAGGCGGGCCGGCCAACCGGGCCCTGGTATAAATGGAAACGCGATCCATTCCTCGTCGATGCCGTCCTGCTCTATGCGCAGCGCGGGCATGGGCGACGATCAAGCTTTTATTCGGACTTCACCTTCGGCGTGTGGCGCGCTGGTGAGAATGGCGACGAGCTGACACCGGTGGGCAAGGCCTATTTCGGCTTCACCGACGAGGAATTGAAACAGCTCGACAAGTTCGTCCGCGACAACGCAATTGACCGCTTCGGTCCGGTCCGCGCTGTCACAGCAAACGAGGACAAGGGCCTGGTGCTGGAAGTCGCCTTCGAGGGGCTGCAGCGCTCACCAAGGCACAAATCCGGCCTCGCCATGCGGTTTCCGCGCATCAACCGCATCCGCTGGGACAAGCCAGCTGGCGAAGCTGACAGGATCGACGCCCTGGAAAAACTCCTGCCGCCCGATCCGCTCGCGAAAAGCTGATCCGGTTGCACTGGCAACACGTACCGGTCTCTGTCACATATTGTCCGGGAAGAAAGGGCGCTGATGAAAAACCAGAACGGATACCTGCTGCTTGTCATCGGCTTGCTTCAGTGCGCTGCGCCGCTCCTGCCCGTGCTCGGTGTCGGGCGAAGCGTTGGCAGCCGCGCAACTGGCGAAGGCATTCCGCCGGAGCTGCCGCTGGGTATCTTCTTCTCGATCTGGAGCGTCATTTTCGCGCTCTATATCGGTTTCGCCCTGTTCGCCTTGCTCAAGGGTGCCTATCTCGAACGCCGCCTTGGTCCGCCGCTCATGCTGGCCGGGGCAGGCAATGTCGTCTGGATGCTGAGCGCTCAGCTCATCGGGAATGAATGGCTGAACTTCATCCTGCTCCTGCCAATCCTCATCTATAGCTGGGAAAGCTCATTCCGGCTGCACAGGATGGGCGGTTGGGACGGCACGCTACGCCGCTTCGTCGCCGGTGCGCTGAGCGGCCTGTTCTCGGGATGGCTGACGGTTGCGGTGTCGATCTCTTTGCCCAGATTGCTGCGGTCGATGCGCGGCCTGGAAGCGACTGATCAGGTCTGGGTGTCATTGCTGGAAGTTCTTTTGCCTGCCGCTATTCTCGCATGGATTTACGCCCGCCAGGTCAGCCGGGGCAGCTGGTTCTACGTCGCGCTGGCCTGGGGGCTGATTGGCATTGCGGCGAATAACTTGCTACGCACGGGCACCGAAGCGCTTGCCTTCGTGACCCTCGCCGCAGGCGCTTACATCATCTACCGTCGGATTGCGGACGGCGCTCGGCCAGCCTTCGAATGACGCTCAGCCTGTGCGACCAGCCGAAGCGACCATTTCGTTCAGGCTGTCAACCAAGGCCGGCGAGACCGCGCCCGTCGGCTCAAGCCCGCTATCGGTCTGGTAGGCTTGTATCGCCGACACAGTTCCTGACCCCATGATACCGTCCGCCGGGCCCGGCTCGTAACCAAGGGCGGCCAGGACAGTCTGGATCGCCGAAACCTGGGCCTGGGAAGTCGCCTGCCATGGCTGGGCCGAAAAGCGTCCGTTCGGGGCTGCTGCAGGTTCCGCTGCGGTCCAGCTCGCGGCGCGGCGCTGCGCCTGCTGGGCCACCTCCAGCGAGAGGTTTGTACGAAGTTCAGTGACCTTTTCAGGCGCGCCGTCATCGCCCTGACGGGCAGCAACTTCATACCAGTAAAGCGCCTCTGACTGGCTCGGCGAGATACCGAGACCGGCCTCATAGAGAACCGCCAGGTTATACTGGCTGTCGGTCAGGCCATAATCGGCTGCCTTGCGGAACCATTCAGCAGCCGCGGCATAGCTTTGCGGGCCACCTTCGCCTTCTGCATAGTAAACCGCAAGATCATGCATCGCCTTGACGTTGCCACCCTGCGCAGCGCTTTCGGTCAGCTGCCGGGCCGCTTCCAGATCACGCGGGACACCAAGCCCACGCTCATGAAGCTTGGCGAGACGGTACTGGGCGGCAGGCTGACCCTGATCGGCTGCCTTGCGGACCAGCGAAGGGCCACTTGTGTAATCACCGGCATCGAGACGTTTTTCACCGAGGATGAGTTGAGCAACAGGGTCGCCATTCGCCGCAGCTGTCTCGGTGGTCGGAGTTTGCGGAATTTGAGGCAGGTTGGCGAAATTCGGTGCAGGCGGCGCAGCTGGCGGGGCTTCGACTTCAGCCGCATCCGGGGTCGCTGTCAGGTCTGAAACGGCGTCGAACAGTTGCTCCTCGATCTCGGCTGCTTCGCTTTCGCTCAGGACAGGCGCAAATTCATCTGCGCCCAACGGTTCGATCGGGGCGTCTGCTTCAGGCGTTTCCCCGGTGGCCGGCACATCTGTCTCAGGCACGCTATTGATCGGCGCAGGATTGATCACCTCAAGGGAACTTGTCTGGACGACCGGTTGCTCCGGGTCATCCTGCAGGCCGCGCAGGGTAATCATCGTCCCGGCTGCAGCGGTCGCCAATGCGATGACGGAAACAGCTGCGACGAGTGGCAGTTTGTTGGATTTACGCGTTTTTGGCCCGGCCAGCGATGCTGCTCCGCGATGACCCGAGGCGGCCGTCGCATTCATTGCAGCCTGCCTGGCGCGGCTGAGATAGTCTGCAGGCTCGGTATCGTCTTCCAGCGGAACTTCGAATTCAGCTTCACCGCTGGCTTCCGCTTCACCTGGGGCGTCATCAAACGCCGCCATATCGCCATCGACATCATCTTCAGGCGCAAGCTCGCTGGATGCCGCAGCCGGGTCATCGTCACCGAATATGTCGCTGTCGCGCGTTTCGTCGCGGCCATCATCCCAGTCGACCAGGGCAGAGAGCGGATCGTTCTCGTCATCGGCTGCCGGCTCTTCGAGCAGGTCAGTCTCATATTCAAAGGAGTCGTCGGCTTGTGCCTCAACAACAGGTTCGTCGTCGAGGTCCGACAGCTCCGGCAGGCCGGCTTCGAAATCATCATCGTCGGCTGACAGCAACGAGGCAGCTTCTTCTTCATCGTCAGCGAATGTCAGGTTCTCGAAGTCGTCGGCGGGCTCTTCGTGATCAGTTTCTGCGGAGAAGTCCGGACCAAAATCCTCGTCTTCATCCGTCAGGAAGCTGAGGCCGGACGCTTGGCTGGGCTCATCGCGAATATCCTCGATCTCTGCCGCATCAAAATGCGGGGGCTCGTGACGCTCGGGCTCGGCATGCGGCGGTGATGTGAAGTCTTCGAGGGATTCAAGCCGGGTTGCGAGCGAAGCGATGGCTCGCTGCACCGGTGATAGCGCAGATGTCGACTGGCGCTGCATCTCTTCAATACGGTTCGAGACGCCGGTGAGGGCATCAGACAGACGCAGATTCTGCTGTTTGCGCTGGGCGTCGAGATTATCTCTCAACTCAGCGAAAGAGCGTTCCTGACGGGCCTGCAGGCGCTGCGCGACATTCGCCACCTGTTCGCCAACCTGTTCGATCGCCGAGGCGCTGCGCTTCTCGCTGTCTTCCACACGGGAGTCGAACTGGTCGGCCAGCGACTTCATCTGTGAGGTGATGCGGTCTATCACCTCGTCATTTTGCGCGCCGAATTGCTCAAAGCGCTCAGAAACCTCATTGGACAGGGCTGTGACATCCTCACGAACGGCTGACACCGCTTCGCTCATGTCGACGGCTTCAACATCGCGCAGGCGCTTGTCGAAACTTGAGGAGATACGGCCGACCTGTTCGGTCATGCTTTCGAGCGCCCGGCTGGAGCGTTCCTCACCAGTCGAGACCCGCGACTTCAGCGTATCAATCGACTCTTCAATGGCTTTGAGGGCGTCAGGTGACGCGCCGGCTGCGGCGGCCTGTTCGATCTCACGCGCAAGGTCGCTGCGTGTCGCCTCGATCGAGCTGCGCAGGTCATTGGCAAGGCCGTCAAAGCGCGACTCGAATTGCGCCCGCAATTCCTCTGCTGCTTCAGGCGACGCCTTCTTCGCGATTTCCTCGATCCGCTGGTCGAGGCTTTCAAATGTCTGTTCGAGGCCGGAGAGTGCGGCATTGGTTGTTGTCTCGGCGAGGTGCAGGCGCTCCTGCATCCGCGTCATGACCGATTCTATAGAGGTCAGTGCGCCAGCGACATCGCCTTCGACCGCGTCGATCCGCTGATTGTAATTGTCGATACGCGACAGCTTTGACGAGACGTTCGTCTCAAGTTCAGAGAAGCGTTCGGACAGGTGTTTCGCAGTGCCCTCAGCGCGCAGTTCGGCCTGCTCGACTTTCTTCTCGACGCGCTGGGCGGCGTCGCTCAACGTCGTGTCGATGGAGCGTTCCATGCCTGCGACCCGGTCACCGAGGTCTTCAAGGCCAGTCTCGACGCGGCCGCGAACCGCTGCGGTGTCATCTTTCTGGCGATTGCTCTCTTCATATATATGCGACGCGAGCTTGCCGAGCGCCTGCTCGAGCGATTTGAGGGCTTCGAGATTGCGGGCACCGCTCTCGTCATCCTCGAGTGCAGCGACCTTGCCCTGCAGCGCTTCATGTGTCGCGCGCAGGTCTTCAAGGGTCACCTTGACGTCTTCAGCAACGTCATTTGTCTTGGAATCTGTACGGTTGAGGCGCGTGACGAGACCGACAATGGACTGATCAATCCCGGTCAGCGCGAGCGTGGACCGCGCCTCGACGGCTTCCAGCCGTGCAATCAGCTTGTCGAATGTGCCGCTCGCCGGGGACGACGTTTCTGGTCCGGCATCGTAGCGATTATCAACTGGGCGCGGATAGCGCGGCGAACGCAGGTCACGCACCGACGGTGCATCATCCTGTGTTTCTTCCAGCAGCATACGGTTAATATATTCGCCGATGGTCAGCCCTTCTTCGCGGGCAGCTTCTCGCGCAGCTTCACGGGCTCTCTGGTCGATACCCTTGACGCTCCAGGGTCCATGATTTGTCATACGCGAACTCCATACATTCCAGGCAGCCGCTATGCGCGAAGGCGAGCCCCAAGCCACCGAATCCTCTCATGGATGCAGAGCTTCGTATTAAGGCAGGGTTAAAAAGGTAAACGTGGGCAGCTGATTTGTTCAGGAACTGCAAATAACTCGTCAATCCACATTACTTTTACGCAAACGGAAGGATGACGTTGACGTTCGCGTAAAGCGATTTTATGAACGTGCTTATGCCAGATACAGCTTCCCTTTCTATCGCCGAGAGCCGGACATATTCGATCTCGGAACTCGCCCGCGAATTCGGCATCACGCCGCGCGCCCTCCGTTTCTATGAAGACAAGGACATGCTCCACCCCGCCAGGGATGGCATGACCCGCGTCTATTCGCATCGTGATCGCGCCCGCGTGACGATCATCGTGCGGATGAAACGCCTCGGCCTGCCGCTTGCCGATATCCGCGAAATTCTCGACCTTTACGGACTGGGCGACAATGAACGTGCCCAGAAACGCAAGACGCTCGAGAAATTCCGCAACCAGGTCAAGGAATTCGAAAACCAGCGCGAAGACATTGAGATGGCGCTGGTCGAACTCCACAAAGGTATCGCCTGGCTTGAGGATAACCTCTCCCAGATCGGGCCATCCGATGATCATGCCGAGAGTGTAGCCGCCTATGATGCGGTTGCCCGCAAGCAACTCGACAACGCCTGAGCATTTCTCCCAGAACTTCAAGGCTGACATGCGCGCGTTTCCCCTGCTAAGGGAAACGCCGCAAAATTCAATTCAAGGAACACCTAATGCCGCGCTATGATGCTCCCGTCCGCGACATGCAATTCATTTTCCATGACGTGCTGTCGTTGCAGAACTATTCCAATCTCGATGGCTTCTCGGATGCGACGCCGGACATCATTGACCAGATCCTCGAAGAAGGCGGCAAGTTTGCCCGCGACGTTCTGTTTCCGCTGAACCGGGTTGGCGACGAGCAGGGCTGCACGCGCAGTGAAGATGCATCGGTCAAGACGCCGGACGGCTTTCCGGACGCTTATGCGCAATTTGTCGATAATGGCTGGCCCCTCCTGTCCAAACGCGAAGCGCATGGCGGCCAGGGTCTGCCGCACCTGCTGGCGATCGCGCTGAGTGAAATGGTGTCCTCCGCCAACATGGCATTCGGCATGTATCCCGGCCTGACATCAGGCGCCTATGAGGCCCTTATGGCTGGCGGTTCGGAAGAGCAAAAAGCCAAGTACGGACCAAGAATGGCGTCTGGCGAGTGGGCTGGAACGATGAACCTCACCGAGCCGCAGTGCGGTACGGATCTCGGCCTGATCAAGACAAAGGCCGTGCCCCAGGCTGACGGTTCCTACAAGATTTCCGGCCAGAAAATCTGGATATCCGGCGGCGAGCAGGACCTCACGGAAAACATTGTTCACCTGGTTCTCGCCCGGATAGAAGGCGCCCCTGAAGGCATCAAGGGCATCTCGCTCTTTGTTGTCCCGAAATACATGGTTGGCGAAGATGGCAGCCTCGGCGACCGCAATGCAGTATCGTGCGGCGGGCTTGAAGAAAAAATGGGCATCCACGGAAATGCCACCTGCGTCATGAATTATGACGAAGCGACGGGCTGGCTCGTCGGAGATGAGCATAAAGGCATGCGCACCATGTTCGTCATGATGAACGAAGCGCGCCTCGGCGTCGGCCTGCAAGGGCTCAGCCAGGCCGAGGTGGCCTATCAGAATGCCGTCGATTTCGCCCGTGATCGCCTACAGGGCCGCGCCCTCAGCGGCCCGAAGGCTCCGGAGAAACCAGCTGATCCGATCATCGTGCACCCGGATGTGCGCCGCATGCTGCTCGATTCCAAAGCCTTCATTGAAGGCGGGCGCATGTTCACCTACTGGACGGCCCTCCATGGCGACCTGCTGCACAAGTCCCCAGATGAAAAGGTCCGCGAGAAAGCTGATGATTACATGGCGCTGATGACGCCAGTGATCAAAGCTTTCCTGACAGATCGCGGCCTCAAGGCATGTAATGACGCCCTGCAATTGCACGGCGGATCTGGCTTCACCCGCGAATGGGGCATGGAACAGTTCGTTCGCGATGTCCGCATCACACTGATCTATGAAGGCACGAACGGCATTCAGGCGCTCGACCTGGTTGGGCGGAAACTAGCGGCAAAAGGCGGCCGTGCGATTTTCACTTTCTTTGCCGAGATGGACGATTTCATCGGCGAGAATGAAGGCAATGCCGACATGAAGCCATTCGTGGACGGCTTGCGGGATGCGAAGGCGCAGCTGCAGGACGGCACGACCTGGCTGATGCAGAACGGGATGAGCGATTTCAATAATGCCGGCGCGGCCTCGACCGATTATCTGCACCTGTTTGGCCTGACGGCGCTCGGCTATATGTGGGCGAAAATGGCCAAAGTCTCACTCGAAAAACGCGGCACAGACCCGTACTATGACGACAAGCTACTTACAGCGCGCTATTATGTCAGCCGCATCCTGCCGGAAACCGGCTCGCATCTGGCAAAGCTGAAGACTGGCGCAGAACCGCTTATGGCCTTGGCCGCCGAGCGCTTCTAGGGCAGTTGAATTCAAGCGTTCCGACCAAGTCTCGAAACGCTTTTGACACACTGCAACATGACGTTGCGTGAGGACTCGCGCCAGATGCGCGTGGACTTTATATGTTGACGTGAACGTAAACGACAACCTGTCGTTCAGTCACGAGAAAAGGGAGATGGTTAGCATGCAGGACGTCCTCAACGTACCTCCGGCAAATTGGCGGCAGGATGAGGAGATTTCGATCTTCTCTGACGCCGTTGGACAGTTTTTCGAGCGCGAATGTGCACCCCATGTGGAAGAGTGGCGCAAGCAGGGCTACGTCCCGCGCGAAATGTGGAAAAAAGCTGGTGAAGCGGGCATTCTCTGCGCCTCCATGCCTGAAGAATATGGCGGTGCAGGCGGAGACTTCCGCCACGAGGCCGTGATCATTGAACAGATGGGGTGGCAAGGCATCGACGGCTTCGGCATCTCACTGCACAATGGCATTATCGCGCCTTATATCGAGGCCTTTGGCTCTGAAGAGCAGAAGAAGAAATGGCTGCCGAAACTGGCCAGCGGCGATCTTGTCACAGCCATCGCAATGACCGAGCCGGGCACAGGCTCTGACCTCCAGGGCGTCAAGACGACCGCCAAGAAAGATGGCAATCACTATGTCATCAACGGGTCGAAGACCTTCATTTCCAATGGCCAGACCGCCAACCTCATCGTTGTCGTTGCAAAGACTGACCCGACGCAGGGCGCCAAGGGCATTTCGCTGATCGTGGTCGAAACCGATGAGGTCGAAAGCGGCTTCGAGCGCGGCCGCAACCTCGAGAAGATCGGCCAGAAGGCTGCCGACACGTCCGAACTGTTCTTCAATGATGTCCGCGTGCCGACTTCAAACCTGCTCGGCCCGGAAGAAGGTCAGGGCTTTGTCCAGCTGATGCAGAAGCTCTCGCAGGAGCGCCACATCATTGGCCTGCAGGGTGTTGCCATGATCGAGCGCGCCATCAAGGAAACCACCGCCTATGTCAAGCAACGCAAGGCGTTCGGCAAGACGATCTGGGATTTCCAGAACACGCAGTTCAAGCTCGCCGAATGCAAGACAGAAGCGACGGTCGCCAAGGTCTTCGCAGACCATTGCACGCAGCTCCTCGTTGAAGGCAAACTCGATGCGGCGACGGCCTCCATGTCGAAATACTGGATCAGCGACCTGCAGTGCAAGATCATCGACGAGTGCCTGCAGCTGCACGGCGGCTACGGCTATATGGACGAATACCCGATCGGCCAGATGTATACCGATGCCCGCGTCCAGCGCATCTATGGCGGCGCAAACGAAGTCATGAAGATGTTGATTGCCCGCACCCTATAGAATTCAAGAATCCCCGAGAAGGAGCCCCCACAATGACTGAAGCTTATATCTACGACGCCGTGCGCACCCCGCGCGGCAAAGGCAAGGCGAGTGGATCCCTGCATGAAATCACCGCGCTGTCGCTTGCGACGCAGGCGCTGCAGGCCGTGCGCGAACGCAACGACCTCGACACCAAATATGTCGATGACGTTGTCCTCGGCTGCGTCTCGCCGGTTGGCGAACAGGGCGCGGACATTGCCCGCATTGCGGTCCTGAACGCCGATTATGCCGAGACGACCGCTGGTGTGCAGGTCGACCGGTTCTGCGCCTCCGGCCTCGAAGCCTGCAACATGGCCGCGGCGAAGGTGATGACCGGCGAAGCTGACATGGCCATTGGCGGCGGTATTGAAAGCATGTCGCGCGTACCAATGGGCGCAGCTGGCGGCGCCTGGTCAACGGACCCGAAAGTCGCGATGAAAACCTATTTTGCCCCACAGGGCATCGGCGCGGACACAATCGCGACAAAATGGGGTTTTTCACGCGATGATGTCGACGCCTACGCTGTCGAGAGCCAGCAACGCGCAGCAAAAGCGTGGGAAGAAGGCCGGTTCAAAAAGTCCATCGTCCCGGTCAAAGACCAGATGGGCGGCATCATCCTGGACCATGACGAGCATATGCGTCCTGACGCCTCAATGCAGTCGCTCGCCTCGCTCAACCCGTCCTTTGCGGGCATGGGCAGCATGGGCTTCGATGAGGTCATCAAACAGCGCTATCCTGAACTGGAAGGCATTGACCATGTCCACCACGCCGGCAATTCCTCCGGCATTGTCGACGGTGCGTCCGCTGTGCTCTTCGGCTCGAAGGAAATGGGCGAGCGACTTGGCCTCAAGCCACGTGCTCGCGTCAAATCCATGGCCTCCATCGGATCGGAGCCAGGGATCATGCTGACAGGTCCGACGGCTGTCACGCGCAAGGCTCTGATGAAAGCCGGCATGGATGTAGGCGATATCGACCTTTACGAGCTGAACGAGGCGTTCGCGTCTGTGCCGATGCTCATGATGCACCTGCTCGGCATTCCGCACGACAAGATGAACGTGAATGGCGGCGCGATTGCGTTTGGTCATCCGCTGGGCGCGACCGGCGGCATGCTGCTCGGCACCATGGTCGACGAGCTTGAGCGCTCCGACAAGGAAACCGCGCTCGTAACCCTTTGCGTCGGTGCCGGCATGGGAACGGCGACGATCATCGAGCGGGTCTGATGACGCAAGGCAAGTCCGACGACAGTAATTTCCAGAAGGGCCTGCCGGTCGGTATTGCCATCGGGGTCGCCATTGGCGCCGCCCTCGGTGCTGCAGCCGGCAATATGGGCCTTCTGGGTGCCGGACTTGCCATCGGGATTGCACTGGCTCCGGTCTTCGGAGCTGCAATGAACAAGAAAGACCAAGACGCGGCCGGCAAGCCCGACGCGTCCGAAGAGGACGAAAAGTAATGGAACTGGAAACTTTCAAATTTGACATCGACAGCGATGGCATTGCGCACGCTGTTTACGACGTACCTGGTCGCAGCATGAATACGCTGACCGGTGTGGCCGTTTCTGAAATCATCAAGATCGCCAAGGAAGTGGCGAGCAATGACAAGATCACGGGTCTCGTTCTCTCATCCGGCAAGCCATCGGGCTTCTGCGCCGGGGCTGACCTTGGTGAAATGGGTGATCGCGCGGGCGCGTCCGACGACAGCGGCATGAGCGAGGACGACAAGATCAAGGCGCGCTTTGAAGGCGGCTTCTCACTCAACAAAACGCTTCGCGAGCTGGAAACCTGCGGCAAGCCGGTGGCCTGCGCGCTCAACGGCCTCGCCCTCGGCGGCGGCCTCGAAGTGGCGCTGGCCTGTCATTACCGTGTCGCGGCAAACGACAATCCGAAACAGCAATTCGGTCTTCCGGAAGCGAAGATCGGCCTCCTGCCAGGTGCGGGTGGCACGCAACGCCTGCCCCGCCTCGTTGGCGTACAGGCTGCCCTGCCCCTGATCCTGCAAGGCGAAAGCTTTGATGGCGAAAAAGGCAAGGCGATGGGCGTCATCAACGAACTCGCACCGGGCGCCGAGGTTGTTGCTAAAGCCAAGGCCTGGGTGAAAGCCAATCCCACAGCCAAGGCCCCATGGGACGAAAAAGGCTACAAGGTTCCGGGCGGCGTGCCGCACAAGAGCCCCGGCGCTGGCCAGGTCGCGACCATGGCAAACATGATGCTGGCCTCGAAAACCTACGGCAACTATCCGGCCCAGAAGAACATCCTGTCCTGCATCTATGAAGGCATCCAGGTGCCGATCGATGCCGGACTGCGTATCGAGACGCGCTACTTCCTGAACACGCAGGCGCGCCCCGAAGCCAAGGCGATGATCCGCTCGCTCTTCCTGTCGACGCAGGCCCTCTCGAAAGGCGGCAACCGCCCGGAAGGGTTTCCGAAGAAGGAGTTCAAGAAGATCGCCGTTGTCGGCGCGGGCCTGATGGGCGCCGGCATTGCCTACGTCCAGGCCAAGGCCGGCATCCCGACGGTTCTCGTCGATATCTCGAAAGAGAATGCCGAAAAGGGCAAGGACTATTCCCGCAAGATCGTCGAGAAAGACATCTCGCGCGGCAAGACCACGCAAGAGAAAGGTGACAAGCTGCTCTCCCTGATCACGCCGAGCGACAATTATGATGATGTCAAAGGCGCAGACCTCGTGATTGAGGCGGTCTTTGAGAATGAAGAGCTGAAAGCCAAGATCACCGAGCAGGCTGAAGCCGTGCTCGCCGATGATGCAGTGATGGGGTCAAACACCTCGACCCTGCCCATCACCGGCCTTGCGAAGGCATCCAAACGCCCGGCCAATTTCATCGGCATCCACTTCTTCTCCCCGGTAGAGCGGATGGGCCTCGTTGAGATCATCCGCGGCGATGAGACCTCTGAGGAGACGCTCGCCAAGACGGTCGACTATGTCCTCGCCATCCGCAAGACGCCGATTGTCGTCAATGATTTCCGCGGCTTCTACACCTCGCGCTGCTTCGGCACCTATACGCGCGAAGGCATGGAAATGCTGTCTGAAGGCATCAAGCCGGCGATCATCGAGAATGTGGGTCGTCAGGCCGGTATGCCGATGGGCGCACTGGAAGTGTCTGACTCGGTTGGCCTCGACACAGCCCTGAAGATTGGCCGCGAATCGGCCAAGGCGATGGGCCTCGACAGCCAGACAGATGATCGCACGAACTTCCTGGCCTGGCTGGTCGAAGACCAGGGCCGTGTTGGCCGCAAGGCTGGCAAGGGGTTCTACGACTACAATGAAAAAGGCCGTCGTGAGCGCCTCTGGCCGGACCTGAACAAGCAGCTCGAAATCAAGGTGGACGAATGCCCGCCTGAGCTGAAACAGGAGCTGACCAACCGCTTCCTCGTGCGTCAGGCGATTGAAGTTGCGCGCTGCTTCGAGGAAGGCGTCATCACCGATGCGCGCGATGCGGACATCGGGTCAATCCTGGCTTGGGGCTTTGCGCCATATACCGGCGGTTGCTGCTCTTATGTCGACCTGATCTGGGGCATCGGCCCGTTTGTGGAAGAAGCTGACCGGCTAGCCAAGAAGTATGGTGAGCGGTTTGAGCCGCCTCAACTCCTGCGTGATATGGCCGCCAAGGGTGAGGGCTTCTATGATCGCTTCCCTCCGGCTGGCACAGCAACGAAAGCTGCCGCCTGATATCTACGGAAATTTTTGGAAACACATCGAAAAACCGGGGCCTCGTGTCCCGGTTTTTTTATGCCGAAAAGCCGGCATGCACAATTTTAGGGCTAATTGATCCGCTAACTGCTTTTTTTCGCGCGAAAGGCGAGCTGTTGATTTCTGTTCGCGCAACAAGGGATTATGTTGTTTTTATTGTATTTTATGAGAATACTTTAGAGTAAAAACCGTTGAAGCCTGCATGTTGGGCCGTGACCTGACTGTCTTTAGGCAGTTGGCATGAACGCATTCATCCTGATCGTATTGCTCCAGATGTATTGAGGGGCGCATTGAATCGTCCCCGCAAAGACACGCAAGCAGGATGGGGCATGGCAAGACCGAGTGGAATCCGCAATCCAGGATACGAAGAAAAACGAGACGCATTCCTCGACACACTTACGAAATTTGTGATGGAGCAGGGCGTGCGGCTTCCGTCATTGCGACAACTCGCAATCGCGGCCGAAACGTCCGAACCTACACTCAAGCACTATTTCGAAGACAGGACCGGGGTGATCATCGCCATCATCGAGCGGATGGGGACCATGTCGGACACACTGCGAGACCGCCTCAGCGCACCGGCCGAGAATATTGAAATCGCGCTGTCGGAATATGGCCGCATTGCCAGCCGGTTAAGTAGCGATGCCGGATATATGAACAGCCACATCTTCGCGATCCGCGAAGGCATGGTCGAAGAAAGCATATTCGAAGCGTACAACCGCGTACTGGTGGAACCGGCGATCTCGTCGATTGCCCAACGGCTCGTGAAGTCAAAAGGCGGTCCGGTCAATTATTCAACCGCGCGCGTTGCAGCCGACATGCTGATGTCCTGCGCCATGATGATGGCGCTTCGCCGGGTCGTCGTGGAGGCCGATACGCCTCAAACAGGGCTCGACCGCGAATACCAATTGATGATCAACTGGATCACGCAAGGGCTAATCGCCGACCCTGACGGCACGTCCAAAGCCGCCGCATAAGCTGTCGCTAGAATCCGGATAGCAAAAGGCCGCACCCTTTTTTGAGTGCGGCCTTTCCTGATTGGCTCTTCAGCCTGCCTCTTAGCTGGACGTGACCGGGTTAAGAATCACTTCAACCCGGCGATTGGCAGCGCGTCCTGCCTGGGTGTCATTACTCGCTACAGGCTGGGTTTCACCCATGCCGTAGGACCGGATACGGACTGTTTGAACGCCTTGGCCGCTCAGATAATTGGCGACCGAATTGGCGCGGCGCTCTGAAAGCTGCTGGTTGTAATCGTCCGGACCATCTGAAGATGCATGGCCGACGATATCGACAGCGGTCGACGGATAATCGACGAGTGTCGCGGCAACTTCATTCAGCGGGCCATAGAATTCCGGCTTGAGCTGGGCGCTATCTACAGAGAAGGTCACGCTGGACGGCATGGTCAGCGCAATCTGGTCGCCCTGACGCTCCACCTGAATGTCCGTGCCTTGCGTGCGGCGGCGAAGCTCTGCTTCCTGACGGTCCATATATGTACCAGCGGCTGCACCAGCAAGCGCGCCTACGGCAGCGCCAATAGCAGCATTACGCTTGTCGTCACCGCCAGCCAGAGTGCCGAGACCGGCGCCAACGATCGCACCGCCACCTGTGCCATAAGCCTGGTTGGTCGAAAGACCACCCTCACAGGCTGCCAAAGTCATCGCTGCAGCTGCAGCACCTAGAACTAGCTTGTTCATTCGGGAATACTCCTCGTTCAATTCCGTCCCACGTTTTTGGGGATCGACTCTCAGAACGGTCGCGGCGTGTCATCGTTCCAAGGCATTTTCGTGACCAAAAGGGATGCTATAGCTAATTTCATGTGCGGACGCTTCTTCAGACACGGTGTAAGCTGGGCCGATTATCGCGCCTGGCTGGATCTCATCCCGCCGGAGGATACCGATCCGCCTGAGCCAACCTATAATGCGGCACCCGGCTCGTATCAGCCTATAATCCGCATCGGTCACAGGGGGCATGCAGAGCTCGCCCCGGCCCTGTGGGGCCTTGTTCCGTCCTGGTGGCGAAAGCCGTTGAAGGAAAAGACATTCACGACATTCAATGCAAAGTCGGAAACAATTGCGGAGAAACCCGTATTCCGGGGGGCCTTCCGGCATCACCGCTGCCTGGTGCCAGTAAGCGGATACTATGAGTGGACGGGCCGTGCCGGCGCCAAGACTCCATTCGCGATCAGCCTGCGCAATCGCCGGCATTTCTGTTTTGCCGGACTTTATGATGTGGCGCTGATTGACGGGTCTGAGCTGCACAGTTTCACAGTGCTGACAACGACGCCGAATGATGCGTTGGCCGGCCTGCATCATCGCATGCCGGTGATCCTGCACCCCTCAGACTACGGACGTTGGCTCGACACCGATAATCGCAAGGTCGACGATCTATACGCGCCATTCCCGGCGGAAGACACGCATGCCTGGCCCGTCAGCACAGCTGTAGGGAATGTCAGAAATAATGATCCATCGCTTGTAGACGAAGCTTTAAGCCCCTAGCCCAAATATAGTCGGGTACAAGTCAGGGTTATATTCATGCGTCTCATCTTCGTTGCATTCGTCACAGTGCTTGCCATCGCCGCCTGTGCTGCCTGAAGTCAATCATCTTCTATGTCGAACCCGGCATAGGCTGACGCGACCATGTCTGCGATCTCTTCGCAGGCGCGGCGCGCTTCCGGCACGACAGCAGTGAACGCCGTGAAGCCATGCGCCAGGCTGTCATAACATTTATAGGTCACATCGACGTCTGATCGCCTCAGCAACTCGGCATAGGCCGCGCCATCATCCATCAGTGGATCGAAGCCCGCCGTCGCAATGATCGCCTGTGGAAGGCCTTCGAGGCGCGTCTCGACCGCTGGCGACAGACGGACATCGCTCCGGTTCTGTCCCTCCGGCAGATATTGCTCCATGAACCAGCGCATCGTATCGGCCGACAGAGGATAAGTTTCGCCATAGGCCTTGTAGGAGGGAAACTCCTCTGACAGCTCGGTCGCCGGGTAGATGAGCAATTGCAGGAGCGGCAGCGGTTTACGCTCTCGCATCATTTCCTGTGTGACGATGGCCGCGAAATTGCCCCCCATGCTGTCGCCGCCAACGGTTGCAGCGCCCGCAGGTGCCCCATGCTTGCCGGCATTGCGCAAGGCCCACTCATAAGCGTCGATACAGTCATTCAGACCGGCCGGGAATTTGTGCTCAGGTGCCAGGCGATAATCGACGGACAGGACCGGGCATCGCGCACGATCGGCCAGCATGGTGCAGAACACATGGCAAGTCTCCAGGTCGCCAATCACGCCGCCGCCGAAATGGTAATATACCATCATCGGGGCTTTCGGATCCTGATTGTCCGGGCGATAGATCCGCACCGGGATCTTGTGACGCCCACTGGACGGGATTTCGGTATCGCTCCAGGCCACCCCGGCAACCGGCTCATCTGCAAACATGGCGAGACCGGCTGCCGATGCCGCACGCCCATCGGCGGCGGGCATGGACGACATGGGCGGCTGGCTCTTCGCGCCATGGGCAAGGAACTGGAAGCGCGGATCCAGTGTGCGGCCGTTGATCTCAACAGGCTGCCCGCCCGCCAGCTTGACCAGCAGATTGCCAGGCAGTTTCAACAACAATTTTGCGATTTTTACCTGCAGACTCATCGGGGCCTCCGGTTTTCTATTTCCGTGAAACGATCGCCATCGCGCCTTCCAGCAAGAGCGTGGTGGCAAAACGTGTTGCGCCGTCAACATCAACGGGCCGGCGTTCGAGCATATGGTCACCGAGGTCGCGCGCAATCCCTATCGCAGCGGCAGTGAGATATTCAGAATCGCCGAGCGACATTTCCGCGATCCGGGCGACGTCTTCAAGGTCGGTGCGGATCTCGTCGAAAATGGCATGCATTTCCGGCGTATCGACGCGAACGCCAATCAGCGCCATATGCGGCGCGCCGCTGCGGATCGCCTCTTCATTGGCCGCCTTGAGGAACGCGAAATAGGCGCCGTATGCCGCCTCGATATAGTCCTCGAAATTCGTGGCCTTTTCCCGCACGCTCTTCAACATCGGCCGGAATTGCAGGGCACTTTCGTTCGCAATCGCTTCGAACACTTCTTCCTTAGAACGGAAGTAGTTGTAGAACGTCCCGGCAGCGAGGTCCGTCTCGCGGATGATGTCACGCACCGTGGTTGCGTCAAATCCTATACGGGCGAAGACCCGGCGCGCGGCAGCGAGAATGGCCTGCCGGTTCGCAGCCTTGGTCCTGGCGCGTTTTCCGGCAGGTGTCTTGGGTTTGATTACAAGGGTCATGAGTGCGCCTTCGGCCTGACGGTCCCAGCAATCAAATAAGTGACACCTCGTCAACTTTAATTGTTGGCTCGCCTTCTAGTTGCAGGCGGCGTCTGACAGTCTGGTAAATACCGTAGAGGGCCCGCAAACCGATCAGGCCAAGGATGCCGATAAAGGGCTGGCCTAGCGCGATCATTACACCAAAGCCAACGAAGAGGCCGACGTGAAGCACGACGATCCGGCCATAGGGCTTGCCCATTTCAGTGATGGGATCGGTCTCCCGCCACTGACCGCGGCCAATGAAGTCACGCACGAATAAAAACAACTGCAAGGCGATTATAACGCCGACGAAAAGCGTCATGTGAAGCCCAGTAGAAAGAGCGAACTGAACAAGACCGACTGGCGAGAAGAAATCAGGCTCAGTGCCCTGGCTCATATTCTGGAACACGGTCAGGAAGATGCCGTGCACAAAACAGAACATGCCATAGTGGAAGATGAAGAAAGGTCCAAAAGCCAGCATGGCCGTGCCGCCCCTGATGCCATTTGAAACGCTGGAGGCCGTCATCCGCAACAGGGTCACACCGCCAATGACAATGTTCTCCAGCCAGTAGAGAAAGACGAGGGCGCTGGCATCCCAGCCGAACTGAAGGACGGCCAGTATGGGAAACAGGTCAACGGCCAGGATGGCGAGCGCCACCGGGTCCCTGTAGGTGCGTTCCAGCGCCGTTAGCGACAACCATTTCAAGATTTCATCCCCCTCGCCGCCCCCGGCCATAAATCTAACCGGAAGCTTGCCCGGTATATGGCGGGAAGGAAAGTGGATCTCTGGTCGTCAGTCCGAAAGACCGTTTTGGAGTGTTGTAATTGCCGGTCAGCACTTCGAAGTGAAGATGAATGCCTGTCGCATTGCCGCTTTGTCCCATGATGCCGAGCGGCTGGCCAAATCCGATCGTCCGACCGGGCGTAATGCCAGGTTCGAAGCGCGACATATGGGCATAACGGGTAAACACGCCCTGCCCGTGATCAATCACGACATAGTTTCCAAAGCCCGTGCTGAAATCAGCTTCGCGGATGATGCCGGGGGCTGCTGAATAAATCAGGGCTGGCGGCGGTGCCTGCAGGTCGAGGCCTTTGTGCGTGCGGCCAAAACGGGTGCCATAACCGGATGTCATACAGGAATTGTTCACCGGGACCGGCGTGATAACGACCTTTCCATCGACCAGCACAATCGGATTGAAGTTGACGACGCGATTGCTCTCATCTGCCTCAAACGCGTTCGTTACCGTGCTGCTTGGGCATAGGTATAGATTCGCTTCAGGTTGGAACGGACCCTGCTCAGCGCTGACGGCGGCTGTTGTAGTGATGGCAGGCGGCGGCACGACCCGCTTCGGCGGCGATGCGCATCCCGTCATCCACAGCAAAATGACTGGAACACTCAGCGCGATATGTTTCATGCTTCAAGACCCGGCTTCCTGGCTCAGGCAGGCGCTTTGGCCCGCTTCCGCCCCCGCGCCATCTCTTTCATAAGGTCTTTTACGTAAGCGTTAAAGTCCACCTGCATCGTGTGGCGAGGCGCATCGTAAAAATGCCCGGTATGAAATTCTTCGTCCGCTTTGGTGACCTCGTCCATCTCCGCGTGAGACGGAAATTCATACTCTCCGGCGATTTTCGCCGCGCAAAGCTTCGATTGCTGTTCGGCAAAATTGACCAGTGTTGGAAGCGGCTGGGCAAGACCGAGGAAAAACAGGTTCTCAAAGCCCGGCTTCACCATCCGCTTGAACAGTGGGAAACGATTGTCTTTCGCTGTCAGCTCCGGTTCGCTGAAGAAGGGGAAGGTGACATTGTAACCAGTCGCCCAGATGATCGCGTCAATCTTCTCCCTGGAACCATCCGTGAAGATCACACCATCCCCATCAAGCCTCTCAATTGCGCCCTTGGGCGAAATGTCGCCGCAGCCCACACGGGTCAGGAATTCCCCGGACACTGAAGGATGCCCATCAAGCGGCTCATGATCCGGTTTCGGAAGCCCGTAATCTTCCATCATGCCGATACGTTTCTTGATCGCACTGCGCGCCAGTTTGCGGCCAATGCCGGTCGGCATCCAGCCGGGGAGCACCGCCTTGTCGGCAGGTTGCCCGTTCATGTATTTAGGCAGCACCCAGACGCCGCGGCGCATCGAGATAAACAGCTTTTCGGCGATCGGCCGCTGGGCGAGCTCGGATGAAATATCCATGGCGGAATTGCCCGCGCCGACAATCATCACCCGCTTGCCACGAAAGTCATAAGGCTCGAACGGATCGCGGTAGTGGTGGGAATGGACCTGATGCCCGTTGAACTCACCCGGATAGTCCGGCGTGCGCGCATCCCAGTGGTGGCCATTGGCGACGAACAGCCACTGGTAATTCCGGGTCTCTCCGGTCGATAGCGTCACATCCCAGCTTCCATCCGCCTTGCGGTCTGCTTTCTCGACAGCAGTATTGAAGGTGATGGTCTCACGCAGGCCGAAATGATCGACGTAATCGTGGAAATATTGCAGCAGCTGGCCGTGATGGGGAAAGTCCGGCCAGTCTTCCGGCACAGGATAATCCTCGAAGGCCAGCCGCCATTTTGATGTGTCTATGTGGAGGCTCTGATAACAGGATGAGAGGCCATTAGGGTTCTTGAAATACCAGTTGCCACCGATGTTATCGGACATTTCAAAGCAATCATACGGAATACCGTAATCCTTGAGCCGCTTGGCCATGGTGAACCCGGTACACCCGGCCCCGATGATACAGGCTTTACCTGCGGACGTTCCGTCAAATGGCATACAGTCCTCCCTTGGCGTCATGGATTGCGCTCTTTTTGTGGGATGGTATCGACGCTTACGCAAACGTCAATTTCACGCAACGGAAGCAGGGTAGCCGAAAATGTCAGACGAACCTGAAGGCAACCCCAGCGTTCTCGAATTCATGCGCAGCAATGCGCACATGATGATGAGCGCCGTCCCGTGGGCAAATGCGCTCGGGTTCGAGGTTACCCGTGTCGAGAAAGCGCGCGCCTTTGCCTGTGTGAAATGGCGCGAGGACCTGGTCGGCGACCCTGATTCCGGGGTCATACATGGCGGCATCCTAACCTCGCTTCTGGATAATCTCTGCGGTGTTTCCATCGGCACGGTCATGCCGAAACCTATGTCGACGGCCACGCTTGACCTGCGTATCGATTACATGCGTCCGGCCGAGAAAGGCCGGGACATACTGGCTGAAGCTGAGTGCTATCACATGACAAGGAATGTCGCTTTCACCCGCGCCTGGGCCTATCACGAGACAAGAGACAAGGTGATCGCAACCGCATCGGGTGCATTTGCGCTGAACGATATCAGCCGCTGGGCGAGCGCCAATCCGGCCATCACATCGGCCCTCAGGACCGCTTCCAAGGGACCGGCCTCATGAGCCGCGCCGCCGACCTCGAAGCTTTCCTCGGCCGCACGCCTTTTGCCCGCTATCTGGGCATGCGCTGTGACATCAAGGGCGATGAAATGACCACGCTGTTGCCGTTTGATGAGAAATTCATCGGCAATGCGGCGATTAACGCCCTGCATGGGGGCTGCATAGGTTCTTTTCTGGAACTCACGGCGATGTCACAAGTCTTCCTGTCATCTGAGCTGTCGCGCCCGCCCAAGCCGATCAACATCACCATCGACTATCTGCGGTCTGCCAAAGGAGAGGATCTCTATGCCCGAGCCATTGTCCACAAGCTCGGCCGACGCATGGCAAGCGTTCGCGCCGAAGCATGGCAGGCAGAGCGGGATAAACCGGTCGCCGCGCTACAGGCGCACTTCCTGGTCGCTGAAAATGGTTGACGCGGACGCGCGCCCAAAGGATTGAATCCGGTCAGGGCTTCCAAAGGGGCGGGGAATGGAGATTTCCGAATATCTGAATGCCGGCATTCTCGCGGTGAACGCGTTCGTGCTAATCCTCGGCTTTGCCAGTTTCGTCTATCAGGCGCGGCAGAACCGCAAGGTGCAGCGGACCCAGATCGAGAACCAGCAGATCGAGATCTACCAAAGGCTCGAAATGCAATCGAGCGGCGTTTTCGCCTTCGAAGCCAAAAACAGGCAGGCCGTTGCCCTGTTCAAGTCCCACCTTGCGCCCGCAGGCCTGCCGCAATCCTATTCCCCGGCCGACGGAACGGACTATGCCGAAGCGCAGCTCACGGCGCGCAAGTATTACGAGATCTCCTGCAACCTGTTTGAAGTCGCCGCGCGCCTGCGCCGCCGCGACATTGTCGATCCGGAAGTCTTTGCAAGCTGGGTCGCCTGGTTCTTCGACGCGGCAACTGAATGGGGCTTCCGGGCGCTCTGGCATGACATGCGCGACAATTACACGCCCGACTTGCGTGATATTTTCGACGAGATTGTCGATGAGCTCATTACGGCCTGGGATATTCCGCACATGTCGGCGCAGCCCGGCACCAGCCTGGAGCTTTCCGACACGGCCCTGAAAGCGATACGCGAGCAGTTCTACGTCCGCCTGGCCAAGGTTTTCGACTGTCCTGCCATCGCCAAATGGATGAATGCGGCTGCCCTGAAGCCGGAACATGTCGAACATCCCCTCGCTTTCCGCTAGACCAGAGCGCATGACCGAACCACTCTGGGCCGACCCGACCGATGCGACGCTGATGCAGCACCTCGCCGACTTCATTTCGTCTGAGATCATCGCCGATCCGGCCTATATCAGTCATGGTGAGGTCCAGTCGGGCCTCAGCCCTGACGGGCGGCATTGGCACGACAATCTTCCCGCCCGGATGCGCGAGGACCTGCTCGACATCGGGCCGGACCGCGACGTGATCTATGCCCGGCAGGACGGTCAGATCGCTGGCGCCGCCATCATTCTCTGGGTTGAAACCCCGCGCACCCGCTTTGCCGTGATCGAGGACATGGCTGTCGCCCGCCCGCTACGCTCGACGGGCCTCGGCGGGACGCTCTTGGACACGATCGAAGACGCAGCCCGCGCACGCGGCATGAAGTGGCTGTTCCTGGAGAGCGGCCTACAGAATGAAGGCGCACACAAATTCTTTGAACGCGGCGGCTTCAAAATTATCTCGAAAGTGTTTTCGAAGCCGCTTTGAGCCTCGCTCACCCACCATCATTCCAGACAACGCGGTAGAGATCGAACCGCCGGTCGCGCAGGTTTCGCACAGTCCCCTGGGAGCGCGCCCAGGACAGGTCTGTCAGGTCAAGGTCGGCCATCACGACGGCCTCAACGTTTTCCGCCACTTCTGCGGCAACACCTTCGCGCGCAAACGGATAGTCGCACGGCGTCATGATCGCTGACTGCGCATAGTGAATATCCATATTGGCGACATTTGGCAGATTGCCTGTACAGCCAGATGTAACGACATAGCACTGGTTCTCGATTGCGCGGGCCTGGCAGCAATACTTCACGCGCAGGTAGCCCTGGCGGGAATCCGTGCAGAACGGTGTGAACAGGATACGCGCCCCTTCATCGGTGAGGCGGCGTGCAAGCTCCGGGAACTCTGAATCATAACAGATCAGAATGCCGATCGGCCCGCAATCTGTTGGGATAACGTCAATGGAATCGCCGCCCTTGATGTTCCACCAATGGCGCTCGTCCGGGGTCGGGTGGATCTTTTCCTGCGCATGGACAGAACCGTTGCGCAGGAAGACATAAGCGACGTTCTGGATATCGCCATCATCGGTGATCGTGGGATGGGACCCACCGATGATGTTGATGTTGTAAGAGATGGCGAGTTCCCGCATCTCCTCGATGTAACGCGGCGTATAGCGCGTCAGCGCCTCGATCGATTCAGCGTGGTTGAGCTTGCGCTTTTCAAACGCGAGCAATTGCAGGGTTATCAGCTCCGGGAAGACGACGAAATCGGCGCGCCGATCTGAACATACATCGACGAAATATTCGATGTTGCCCATCATCTCCTCAAAGCTTTTGACGGCCCGCATCTGGATTTGCACGGTGCCGACACGCACCTGTTCCTTGGTGGCGTAGGACACTTTCTGCTTGTGCTCGACCTGCTCGGCATAGGGGTTGCGCCACACCATGTGCGTCGCATGCCCGCCAGACTCCTTGTCCTCATCGAGATAATTCCGCATCACGCCGATCGGCTCGAAACCAGCGCGCATATGAAAGCGGATGACGGGATCAGTTATCTTCTGGGCCTTTACCGCCTCCAGGTAATCTGCCGGGTCCGGATAGGTTTTGCGCCGACGATACCAGCCCGGCATACGGCCACCAAAGACGATACCGCGCAGCTCCCAGTTCTCGCACAATTGCTGGCGCTCATTGTAGAGGCGCTGGCCGATGCGCAGGCGGCGACGATCCGGGTCGACACAGACTTCCATGCCGTAGAGCCAGTCGCCCTCCGGATCGTGGCGGGCAGCATAGCCATTGCCCGTGATCTCGATCCAGTTATGCGGCTTCAGGGCGAGGCTCTCCTCAATCAGGAAGCTCGCGGCATAGCCGACAATCTCGCCATCATACTCAACGACAAACTGGCCTTCGGGGAAAGACGCGATCTGGCCGCGCAGCATGCCGGGCGTGTAGCCGTCGGCCGGGCGGCCATAGGTCTTGACGACAAGCGCTGCAATGTTTGGAACGTCCTCAAGCGTCGCGTTGCGCACGACAACCGACGCCTTGGTTCTCTGGCCGGACATCAGTCCCCCTTTGGAAATAATAAATCTCTCACCTAAGAAAGGCGAACGGGGCCAGAAGACAAGAGTTCCGCCTCAGGCTGCATCTGCGACGAGCCGGGCAATTTCGGCGGCATAACGCCCGGCCTTCTTTTCACCCACACCGCTGATCGCCCGCAAGCCATCTTCGCTGGACGGACGTTCAGCAGCGATGGCTGCAAGTGTCTTGTCATGAAAAATGACGTAAGGCGGCACGCCCTTTGTCTTCGCCGTTTCAAGGCGCCAGCTCCGCAGCGCTTCGAACAGGTCGAGATCGCGCGCCGAGAGTTCGCCGGAATAATCGGCTGACGCCGAGCGCTTCGCCCGGCGGGCCTTGCGGGCGTTCGGATCACTGCGTAGCCAGACCTCGCGGTCGCCCTTGAACAGGGCCTTGGCCGCCTCCTGGTCCGGCACGATGATGACGGGCCGCATGGCATCGCCGGCCTCACTCAGCAGGCCGGTGAACAGCAATTCGTCAAACACGGCATTCCAGCCCGGCTTGGAGAGATCACCGCCGATTCCATAGGTCGAGAGCGTCGACAGTTCATCGTCAAATCCATCTTTTGCCTGGCCAAGCAGGTGGATGATGAGGCGCCCCCTCCCGATGCGCTGGCCACAGCGCAAGACTGCCGAAACCGCCATCTGCGCGAACTTCGTTGCATCGAACCCATCGCCCGGCTCACGCAGGCAATTGTCGCAGACACCGCAAGGCTGGACATCGGCCTCGCCAAAATACCTGCGGACCTGCGCACGGCGGCAGTCCGTTCCATTAAAGAACGCAAAGAGTTGGCGCGTCTTGTTCAGCTGGACACGTTTCACCTCTTCGACGGCGTCGCCCTCCATTGTCCAGCTGATGGAGCGGCGCATGTCGGCCGGCCCGTAAAGCGCAACGCCTTCAGCCGGTTTGCCATCGCGTCCTGCCCGGCCAACTTCCTGCCAGTAGGCCTCAACGGTCTTGGGCGGGTCAGCATGGATCACGAAACGCACATCGGGTTTGTCCACGCCCATTCCGAACGCCACAGTGGCGCACATGGTCAGGCCATCCTCAAGCAGGAAACGCCGCTGCCGCTCTGACCGCACGGTGCTATCTAGGCCTGCATGGTAGGCAAGTGCCGGAACACCGGCCCGCTCCAGCGCCTCAGCGAGCTTTTCCGTGCCGTCGCGGGTTGCGGCGTAAACAATGCCGCTCTCACCCTTGTGCGCCTTGACCAGCGAGACGACCCGGTCGGAACGGCCACCAGCTTTTGGTTCAGCACTCAGTGTCAGGTTTGGCCGGTCGAAGCTCGCAACATGGATGCTCGGCTGGTCCAGCCCGAGCTGGGCCAGAATATCGTCGCGCGTGCGGTCATCAGCGGTTGCGGTCACGGCGATGCGGGGCACACCGGGCATCAGCTCCTTGAGGCGGCCCAGCGCGCGGTAGTCGGGGCGGAAATCATGCCCCCACTGGCTGACGCAGTGCGCCTCATCGATCGCGATGAGCGAGATGTCCAGCTGCGCGAGACGCCCGCCAAGCGTGGTTGCCAGCGCCTCAGGTGAGACATAGAGCACATCCATCTCACCGCGGCTGGCCGCCTCCAGCGCCGCTGTCCTGTCTTCAAATGCCATCGAGGAATCTAAACGTTCGGCGCGCACGCCCAGAGCTTTCAGTGCATCGACCTGATCGGCCATCAGGGCAATCAACGGCGACACGACGAGGCCGACGCCAGGCCGCAGCATCGCCGGGATCTGGTAGCATAGCGACTTGCCGCCGCCGGTCGGCAGGACAGCCAGCACATCACGGCCCGACATCACATCGTCGATCACATCGCCCTGCAGCCCGCGAAACGCCTCATAGCCGTAGACGCGTTTCAGGATATCGAGAGGGGTTTCCCCGGAAAGTGTCTTGCGGGCAGCGCTCATCTCCATTTCTTGCGCGGAGTCGGGCGCAACCCGCAACACAAGCTTGTCAGTCGCACCCTGCCAGGGATTGCAGCGCCTCGACCAACAGGATGTGACGCCCGGCGACGGCCATCGGGTCTTTCGAATATCCGCCTCCCAGAACACCCACGACAGGAATGGCCCGCGACCGGCAGGCAGCGGCGACCATTTCGTCACGCGCCCTGAGGCCGTGGTCAGTGAGACTCAAGTGGCCCAGCCGGTCATCCATGTGTGGATCGACACCCGCATTGTAGTAAACAAGGTCGGGCTTCACGCGCGAAAATAGGGTCTCGAGCATGGTCGCCAGCGCTTCAAGGTAGGCCTCATCGTTGAGCCCCTTCTCCAGGCCGACATCAAGATCAGATGGCGGCTTGTCGCTCGGCCAGTTGTCCTCGCAGTGGATTGACGCCGTGAACACACGCAGCTCATCCGCGAATATTCGTGCGGTGCCATCGCCGTGATGCACGTCGCAGTCAATAACCGCGACCTGCCGCACAGTCCCCTCTTCAAGCGCCAACCTTGCGGCAACGGCGACATCGTTGAATACGCAAAAGCCCGCGCCGCCCTGATAGTCTGCATGGTGGCTGCCACCCGCGAGATTGACTGCGGCTCCGTGTTCAAGCGCCAGACGTGTGGCAAGGCATGTCCCGCCGACCGATGCGCGTGTCCTGGCTGCAATCGCAGGCGTCATGTCGAACCCGACACGGCGAGCCGCTTTCCCATCGAGTGATGAAGTCAGCACAGCCGTGACATATGCTGGATCATGCGCAAGATGAAGCCAGCTCTCCGGCGCATGGGCAGGCACCGCAAAACGCTCGCCCCGCTCCCGCAGGATTTCGGCCACCAGTGAATATTTCCGCATCGGGAAGCGATGCCCATCGGGCACACTGTCTGCGTCATAGTCTGCATGGTGGACGAGCGGTAGCGTCATGCCTGTCGAAGTGCGCGGCGACCGGCAATTGTCAAGCCGGTCACCGGCGCATATGGCGTCTGGCATGAGCACCGCGCCCCTCACCCGGACAAAAGTCCTGGCCCTGGCCATTCCCGTCATCCTTGCGCAGGCCGCAACGGCGACGACGGGCGTGGTCGATACCGCCGTGATGGGGCTGTACGGTGACAAGGTCGATCTTGGCGCAGTGGCGATCGCGGCCGTAGTCATGAATTTCCTGTACTGGGCATTCGGCTTTCTACGCATGTCGACCACCGGGCTGGTCGCACAGGCATCGGGCGCAGACGACAGGGTGGAGGTGAACTCAGTCCTGCAACGCGCCCTCCTGCTCGGTGGAGCGCTCGGTCTTGCCATCCTGGTCCTGTCGCCACTGTTGAAGCTCATTGTGTTCGGCCCGTTCGCAGCTGAGGCAGATGTGAAGGCATTGGCCCGCGCCTATTTCGATGCACGCGTCTGGGGCGCGCCAGCCGCCCTGATGGGGTTCGCCATTACAGGCTGGCTGCTCGGAACCGGACGCACCGGGCAGTTGCTCGCATTCCAGATCGTGCTGAATGGCACCAATGCCGTGCTCGACACCTGGTTCGTGGCCGGTCTTGGCTGGGGGCCAGCGGGCATCGGAGCCGGTACGGCCATTGCTGAATGGGTCTCGCTTGGCTTCGGCCTGGTACTTGTGCGCGGCGGGTTTGCCAGATCCCGTAACCTGTTTGACCGGGCGAGACTAAGCGCGCTCATAAATGCCAATCGCGACATCCTCATCCGCACGCTCGCACTGCTGTTCGCTTTTGCATGGTTCGTGAATTCAGGCGCCAGCCTTGGAACCGCACAGCTCGCCGGCAATGAAGTCCTGCTGCAATTTGTAAGCGTTTCGGCTTTCGTGCTGGATGGCTTTGCCTTTGTCGCCGAAAAAGAGATCGGCGAGGCGTTTGGCGCGCGCAACCGGGCGAGGCTGCTGCGGGCGATGCGCCTTACCACCGAGATTGCGTTCGGTTTTGTGGCGCTGATTTCGCTTGCCTATTTCTTTGTCGGCGGATGGATCATCGAGACATTCGTGTCTGATCCGGACGCCCGCAATGTCGCGCTAACCTATCTCCCTTTCTGCGCGCTGGTGCCCCTCGTCGGGCTGGCCTGCTGGCAGCTGGATGGTTTCTTCCTGGGCGCGACACAAGGCCGGGCACTTCGCAATGCCGGTATAGCTTCCTGCGTGATCTATATCGCCAGTGACATGCTTCTGAGGCCTGCTTTCGGGAATGTTGGCGTGTGGTCGGCCTTCCTTGGCATGTATGTCTGGCGGACTGGCGCGCTGGGGCTCTACCTGCCGTCGATGATTGGCAAGACTAGCGCAGGTCTGCGCCAACCGCCTGAGCAACCGACGTAAATCCGTCCGCCTTGAGACGCGCGGCGAGGTCACGATTGATATCGGCCACGAGGCTCGGACCATGATATACAAGCGCTGAATAGAGCTGGACGGCATGCGCCCCGGCCCGGATCTTGGCATAGGCATCGGCGCCAGATCCGATCCCGCCCGCGCCAATCAGGTCGAACTCGCCAGCGATCTCCGACGCAAATTCCCGCAGGACACGTGTCGATTTTTCCATGAGCGGCGCACCCGATAGCCCGCCTGCCTCACCCTTGTGCCTGCTATTGAGGGCGTCAGGCCGATCCAGCGTCGTATTCGATATAATCAGCCCGGCCAGCCATGACCCGGCGCCGCGCACAGCTTCGATGATGTCGCGAATGGCCGTTTCATCAAGGTCGGGCGCGACTTTCAGGAAAACCGGTTTCCAGTCCTCTTCATCCTCGAAACGGTCATCCTCTTTCAGGTCATCTGCATAGTCGGCCTGCGCCTTGCTGCGCGATTGCCCGCAACGCTCCAGCAAAGCCTCAAGCGCGCCCTTGTCCTGCAGGCCGCGAAGGCCCGGCGTGTTGGGTGAGGAAATATTGATCGTGATATAATGCGCGTAGGGATAGACGGCGACGATGCCGGCTTCGTAATCTGCAATCCGGTCTTCGCTGTCCTTGTTGGCGCCGACATTCGCACCGACCGGGGACAGCCGCGACTGGGCCTTGCGGATGCGGGCCGTAAACGCACGAAGCCCGTCATTATTGAAGCCCATCCGGTTGATGACGGCGTCATCTTCATTCAGCCGGAACAGGCGGGGTTTTGGATTGCCGGCCTGCGGGCGAGGGGTCACGGTGCCGCATTCAACAAAGCCGAAGCCGAAACGCAGCATCTGGTCGAACACTTCGGCATTCTTGTCGAAGCCGGCCGCCAGACCAACAGGATTGAAGAGCTGTAGTCCGGCATTTGGCAATTTGATCGTCGTGTCCCATTGCAGCGGGCTGACCCGCGGAGGGCCGATCCCGGCCTTCAACGCCCTGACGGTCACTCTATGGGCCGCTTCAGGCGGAAGCTTGCGGGCGAGTTTCGTACCAAAGTCTGCCAGGGACATTTACTGTAAATCCTTCGGAAGGACTGGATTGCCCGCAGCATCGACGTCCAGCGCCCAGTTGCGCTTGGCGTCAGACAGGCGCAGCGTGCCATAAAGATGAGGAAAGAGCTGTCCGCCGCGCGAGGCTTCCCATTTCACATTGCCGCCCAGCCGCTCAAGGACGAATTCATAGAGATGCACGCCGCCCTGCCCGACATAATGAAGCGCGAGCGTCTCGGCGACCTGTGCCTTCGAGGAGAGGTGCACATATCCGTCCCGCGCGTCGAGGTCGGTGTCGGTGTGGCCAAGCTCACGGGCGCGAACGTCGTCGTCGGCGCTGAGGATTTTATAGACGGGCGTCTCAATGATCATGACTGGCTTGAAACAGGGTTTTGCGCTGTCGGCAAGACGTCAGACTTGCTAGGTTTTTATTCCCATGATAGGAAGCCTCTGCATCTGCTGGAGACAGGACCCATGCGGCATAGCCAGGTTTGGCGCGGGATCGACATGCTCGCTGAGAAGAATGGCCTCAGCGCCTCTGGTCTTGCGCGGCAGGCCGGTCTTGATCCGACGAGTTTCAATCCATCAAAACGCCAGAGCAAGGATGGCCGCCCCCGTTGGCCGTCAACTGAAAGCATTGCCCGCGCACTTGAGGCCGTCGGCGCCGGAATGGATGATTTTGCCGCCCTGATTGAAGGCCGCCGCGGCGCGACCGCCCCCCTGATCGGCCTTGCACAGGCAGGCGCACACGGTTTTTTCGATGATAGCGGTTTTCCGGTAGGTGGCAGCTGGGATGAAGTCCGCTTTCCCGGTCTCGGCGATGAAGACGTCTATGCGCTGGAGATCACCGGTGACAGCATGGAGCCAGCCTATCGGGAGGGTGACCGGATCATCGTCGCGCCGGGCGCACAGCTCAGGAAAGGCGACCGTGTGGTGGCCAAGACAGTGGACGGGGAAGTCATGGCGAAAGTGCTCGGCCGGCAGACCGAACGCCAGGTGGAACTCATTTCACTGAACCCGGATCACGCGCCTCGACAGTTCAAACCGGCCGAGATTTTATGGCTCGCACGCATTCTCTGGGTCAGTCAGTAAGCGTCTGATCCTTCGCATCTGCAGCACATTATGCGCTTGCCCTTGCGGTAATCCATGTGCAAACCGGAAGGCATAATGGACTGGGACAAACTCAAATCTTTTCACGCTGCCGCAGAAGCCGGCAGTCTCACCGCCGCCGGTGAACGGCTCGGTATATCCCAGTCCGCCGTTTCACGTCAGATTTCCGCGCTTGAGGAACAGCTCGGCGTTTCGCTCTTCCAGCGGCATGCGCGCGGGCTTGTCCTGACCGATTCCGGTCACACGCTTCACCGCTCAACCATGGATATGGCTTCGGCTGCCCAAGCCGCGAACGCGGCCCTGCGCGACCAGCAGGATGTTGCCCAGGGCGATCTGGTGGTGACGGCGCCGGTCGCTTTCGGATCGACATGGCTTGTGCCGCGGCTCAGCAACTTCATCAATTCGAACCCCGGCATGCGGGTCGACCTGCGCCTTGATGATGGTGAAACCTATGATTTGCTGAAACTCGAAGCCGAGTGCGCCATCCGCTTGTGGGCGGCTGAAAAGTCAGACCTGATCCAGAGAAAACTCGGCACGGTCGCGACCAATCTTTACGCTTCGCCGGAATACCTCAAGGAACACGGCGTCCCGCGCACGCCGCAGGATCTCGATAATCATCGCATCATTGGCTATGGCCAGCAGAACTCGCAACTTGATGCGATGAGCTGGGCGCAACGCGTCGGGCGTGACGATTCCCTGCCGCGAAAGGCCAGCCTGTCTGTCAGTAATGTGCCGGCCATGCTGCGTGCGGTTGAGGCTGGCGTCGGGATTGCAGACCTTCCAGACTATATGGCGAGCGCCGTACCGCGACTTGTACGCGTGCTGCCAGATCATACCGGACCTACGTTTGACCTGTTTTTCATCTATCCAAGCGACCTGAAACGATCAAAGCGAATTGCCGCTTTCCGGGACTTCCTGACCGCCGAAGTTGATGCGATCCGGCAGGAGAATTTGCAACTTCGCGCGAGCTGACCTCGCCCGTCATGCATTTGTGCATGGCTTGCTTACTGAATCGCAACTTGGTTTTCGCGCCTGCAGCATTTACTTCACACGCATGCCTTGGTCTCGGCTTTCGCACGTCATCCTCCCGATGGTGCGTTTCCTCCCTCCAAATTGGGACCCACTATACAGGCTCGGCGCGTTCATTCGCTGCCGGGCTTTTTTTTGACTGAAATTACAAGTGTCCAGGGCTTCACCCCCCCCCTAGACATGGCTGGCACAAAAAAGCCCGCAGCAGACAGGAATGAACCTGGCGATGCGGGCAATATGCGGCAGGCCCGGCCTGCCGCATCCGTTTCAATTCCAGTATCAGAGGCTGGCGCGCAGCATCCAGGCCGTCTTCTCGGAGGCAGCCGCCCGCTGGGTGAGCAGGTCGGCCGTCACCGCATCATCGCCTGCCTCAGCGACCTTCACGCCATCCTTCGCGACCTGCGCAAGCGTTTCATGACCGCGCACCAGGTTTGCAATCATGTCTTCCGCATCCGGCACGCCATTGTCAGGCTTTATGGTCGCGTGAGACGCCATCTCATCGCTCGAGGCGGGCGCGAACTCACCAAGCGCACGGATGCGTTCAGCCAGTTCGTCAAGGGCCTGCCAGAGCTGCGTATACTGCTCCATGAACAGCTCATGCAGCGCCTTGAAACGTGGCCCCGTGACATTCCAGTGATAACCATGCGTCTTGAAATAAAGCGCATAGGTCTCGCCGAGCACCTTGCGCAGGGCATCCGCAGACGCAGCCCGGTCTTTTTTATCTACTCCAATATCTACTGACATCTCTATCTCCTGTGACATTTACCCAGCCGATATGGAGGCGATCCGGCCAAAATCAAATCAATACTGGCCTGACCGCCTATAGATTTTTCCTATTTAAGCGCACCACAGAATCTCTGAATGCGGACCATCGCTTCCTTTAGGGCTTCAGTCGATGTCGCATAAGAGATACGGAAGGCAGGCGAGAGGCCAAACGCTTCGCCAAACACCACCGCCACTTTTTCTTCTTCGAGCAGCGCTGACGCAAAATCCTTGTCGGAATTGATGACAGCGCCCGCCGGCGATGTCTTGCCGATAACGCCCGCACAACTTGGATACACATAGAATGCACCCTCAGGTGTGGCGCAGCTGAGCCCTTCGCAGGCATTGAGTGCCTCAACCACCATGTCGCGGCGTGTCTTGAAGACCTCATTGCGCTCAGCCAGGAAGCCATGGTCGCCGTTCAGCGCAGCAACGCTCGCCCACTGGCTGATCGAGCAGGGGTTGGATGTCGATTGCGACATGATCTTGCGCATTGTGTTGATCAGTTTTTCCGGTCCGCCCGCATAGCCGATGCGCCAACCGGTCATGGCATAGGCCTTGGACACGCCGTTCACGGTGAGCGTACGGTCATAGAGCTTCGGTTCGACCTGCGCGATCGTCCAGTATTCGAACCCGTCATAGACAAGATGCTCATACATGTCGTCGGTCATGACCCAGACTTGCGGATGACGCAGCAACACGTCCGCCAGGGCGCGAAGTTCGGCCTTGGTATAGGCAGCGCCGGTCGGGTTGGACGGCGAGTTGAGAACAAGCCATTTCGTATTCGGTGTAATAGCGGCCTCGAGCGCTTCGGGGGAGAGCTTGTAGCTCGAATTCGGCCCGCACTGGATAAAGACAGGGTCACCGCCCGCAAGCCGCGCCATATCCGGGTAGCTCACCCAGTAGGGGGCCGGCACGATCACTTCATCACCCGGATTCAGCGTTGCCACAAAGGCATTGTAAAGCACAGCCTTGCCACCGGGCGACACATTGATCTGTGAAGGCTTGTAGTCGAGGTCATTGTCGCGCTTGAACTTGGCGCAAATGGCTTCCTTGAGCTCCGGTATGCCATCGGCAGGCGTGTATTTGGTCTTGCCGTCAGCGATGGCCTTGATTGCAGCGTCCTTGACGTGGTCGGGCGTGTCGAAGTCCGGCTCACCCGCGCCAAGGCCGATGACATCAATGCCGGCACGCTTCATTTCATTGGCCTTGGTCGTCACAGCGATTGTTGCAGAAGGCTGGACGCGTTCGACAGCGCGGCTCAGGACCAGATCGGATGCCATACGGAAAACTCCTTGTTAGAATAGCGGCATGAATAGGGTTCTGCCCCGGCAGGTGCAAGATGCCAGTTCGTGTCATCGATTGACTCCTGACAACCTTAACTAAATTTTTGCTGCGATATTGACAGTTTGTTTGCCGAAACGCGTTAGGGTGCGTTCCTGAAGATCAAATTTCGGCAGACTCGTCTGCATTGGATGCTACGGTGTTGCAAGGTACATTCGAAACCATCTACCACCGCCTCTCGCATGAAGCCCTGCTGCTCTGGCAGGACATATTGCTATGGCTCGGACGCCGCAGTGACGGCGAACAACTGGTTATTGCCTGCGTCTTTATCCTCGTTCTCCTACTGCTCATTGTCCGTATGTCGATGCGTAAAAAGGAAAGCGCAAGCACCGGTCGTAACTTCGGTGGCTCCATCCTTCTCGTGATGATTTTTGCGTTCGGAATCGGCTGGATGCTGGACACAGGAAGCGGAAGCCTGTCCTTCGTATTCAATGCCTGACAGTTGAAGCGCTAGGCGATCGCGTCAGCAGGCCTTAAATTGTGAGCCAATGCCTGACTCCCCCCCCACACAGCCTGCCCGCCGCGGCGTCGATGTCATCAAGGACAATCTGAAACGGCTGCCGGCAAAGCCCGGCGTCTACCGCATGTTCAGCACGCGCGATGACGTGCTGTATGTCGGCAAGGCCCGCAATCTGAAAGCGCGGGTCTCCAATTATGCCCGGCTGGGCGGCCACACACAGCGTATTGCGACAATGATCGCGCTGACGGCCCGAATGGAATTCGTCGTTACCGAAACCGAAACCGAGGCATTGCTGCTGGAAGCCAGCCTCATCAAATCGCTGAAGCCGCGCTTCAACATCCTGCTGCGCGACGACAAGTCGTTTCCCTATATCCTGATCCGCCGCGACCATGATTATCCGCAGATCCTGAAATATCGCGGCTCCAAACAGGACCGGGGGGACTATTTCGGCCCCTTCGCCAGCGCCAATGCCGTAACGCGAACGCTCGACACCCTGCAAAAGGCCTTCCTGCTGCGCACCTGCGAAGACAGTGTCTTCTCAGCCAGGAACCGGCCCTGCATGCTGCATCAGATCAAACGCTGCTCAGCACCATGCGTCGGCCTCGTCAGTGAGGATGAGTACACGACCCTCGCCAATCAGGCGGCCGATTTCCTGAAAGGCAAGGGCATCGACTTGCAGGCCGACCTCGCGAGCCAGATGGAAGCGGCCGCCGATGAGATGGATTTCGAGCGCGCCGCCAGCCTGCGCGACAGGATCCGCGCGCTTGCGGTGGTTCGCGCCCAGCAGGACATAAATCCGGACGGCATCGAGGAAGCCGACATCTTCTCCATCGCGATGGAGGGTGGCCAGTCGGCCGTGCAGGTCTTCTTCATCCGGGCGGGCCAGAACTGGGGCGCGACCATTCACTTTCCGCGCCATGAGAAAGACGAGACCGACAGTGAAATTCTCTCTGCCTTTCTCGTCCAGTTCTATGACAAACGCCCTGCTCCGAAACTCATCCTGACAAATACCGCCCCGGACCAGCGCGAGCTGATTGCTGAAGCGCTGGAGCTCAAGGCGGGACGCAAGGTCGAAATCCGTACGCCTCAGCGCGGCGAAAAGCGGGAGCTGGTCAAACAGGCCACTCGCAATGCAGCCGAAGCGCTGTCACGCAAACTGGCCGAAACCGCGAGCCAGCAGCGCCTGTTGAAAGACCTTGCCAAGGCACTCGACCTGCCAGCGCCGCCGAAACGGGTCGAAGTGTACGACAACAGCCACATTCAGGGGTCTAACGCCGTTGGCGGCATGGTCGTCGCCGGGCCAGACGGCTTCATCAAGGGCCAGTACCGGAAATTCAACATCAAGGACAAGACGCTCGAGCCGGGCGATGATTATGGCATGATGCGCGAAGTGATGCGCCGCCGCTTCGCCCGCCTGCTGAAGGAAGCGGATGAGGCCCAATTGCCGATCCACGAGCTTGAAACCTATCCCGACATCGTCCTGATCGACGGTGGCCTCGGCCAGCTCAGCGCGGTGACGGAAGCAATCGAGGGGCTTGGGCTGACGACGGACGACATCACGCTGGTCTCCATCGCCAAAGGGCCAGACCGCAATGCTGGCCGCGAAAAATTCTTCCGGCCCGGCCGCGCGCCATTCACGCTCCCGCCGGACACACCCGTCCTCTATTATTTGCAACGCTTGCGCGATGAAGCGCACCGCTGGGCCATTGGCGCCCACCGCGCCAAACGCTCGGCTGATATCAAGACGTCGCCTCTCGACGAGATTGACGGCATCGGCCCTTCACGAAAGAAAGCCTTGCTGCACCATTTCGGATCGGCCAAGGGGGTGTCACGGGCGAAACTCGTCGACCTTGAAAATGTCGAGGGAATCAACCGCGCTCTGGCCGAGCGGATTTATGGCCATTTCAATGGGGGTTAGGCTCTGATGTCACTCAAATGGCTGCCAAATGCAGTGACGATCATGCGCTGCGTGCTAGCGATCCTCGTCGGGTTCGTGATCCTGAACATGCATACGCGTCTGGAAGCGGGCCAGGCGGCAGGCCTGTGGCTATTCATACCGTTCGCGCTTTTCACCTTTACGGCCGCGACCGACTGGCTTGACGGGGTTTTGGCGCGCGGCCTTGATGCGGAATCGGCTTTCGGGGCGCGCCTCGACCCGATTGCAGACAAGCTGCTCACAGCCTCAAGCCTCCTGGCACTGGCGCACACAGAGGGCTGGTCACTTTTTCTGGCCTTGCCCACTCTGGCCATTGTCGGCCGCGACGTGCTGCTGACCGCAATGCGCGAAGCCCTCGGTAACCCGTCCGGCATGAAGGTGTCCAATGCAGCAAAATGGAAAACCGCCATCGCACTTGCTGCAATTGGCTGCGTGCTTTTCGGTTTTGCGATCTGTGAGCTGACCCATTACGCCGAACGCTATGCACCGCTCTGGGTGCTGACGCGCAGTGTATTGCTAGCCGGGCTGGCGGGCATCTGGCTTGCCGCCATCATGTCGATCATGACGGCAATCGACTATGTCGCTGCGGCGGCGAAGGCCTGAGCCAGCGTTACCAGTAGCCGTCATTTGGCCCACCGGCATAGATTTCCCGCAAGCGCCTCGCCGTGCCTGGCGTTGTGTCATCCGGCGCCGCCGCCGGGTCAGCCCAGACGATCTCACTGATCTCGCCCCGGCTTGTCGCCTCACACGAAGACCAGTCGCTCGCACTTATGCGATAGAGCAGGACGTGATCATTCCGGAAAACCCTGTGGTTTGAATAGATATTGTGAAGCTGCGGCGTCGCTGTCGGCCGGACACCTGCCTCCTCTTCCAGTTCGCGCTCCAGAGAAACAATCGCGACTTCGCCGCGCTCGACACCGCCGCCGGGAAAGAAAAGCCCCTTCGTGTAAGTATGCCTGACGAGCAGGACCCTGCCCTCCTCATTCTCGACAATTGCCCGCACACCAAGCGTCATCGGGCGGCTCAGCCGGAACCAGCTCTGGAATAAACGCGTACGAAGATTGGTCACGATGAAAAAATCCGGGGTGAAATCAGGCCTCGCCAAAGGGTTCAACACAGTCTATCAAGCCGGGCAACGCAAGAAACTCAGGGTACGCTCATATGTTTGCTGTCATCGCGATCGGCGTAACAGTCGCCATCTTCGGTCTTCTGAACCTGATCGATTATCACCGGCTCGACTAAATCCAGATAGGGTGACTTTTGCCTGATCCAGGACTCCTGGCAGCCCTCATCGGCGGTCTTGTCATTCTCACTCTCGCGGGTGACTTCCTCGTCACCGGCGCTGTTGCAGCTGCCCGGCGCATGGGCGTGTCACCCCTTGTCGCAGGCATACTTATTGTCGGCTTCGGAACGTCTGCACCTGAGATGGTCGTGGCACTGGATGCCTCACTCCAGGGGGATCCGGGCCTAGCACTTGGCAATGTGGTCGGCTCGAATATCGCAAACATATGGCTGGTGCTTGCGGCGCCCGCGTTGCTCACACCCTTCGTGGTCAAGCAGTTCGGCTTGCGGCGCTCTTATTATTTCATGTTGCTGGCGACCATCGTCTGGATTGCGTGGGCAGCCCACTATCCGCTGACCCCTGCTTTTGGCTTCGCCCTGCTGGCGGCGCTTGTCGTCTATGCAGTCCTGATGGTCTGGGTTACCGCCAGAGCAGCGCGCAAGGGCATTGATGTCGGCCTCGACGACGATGAGCTGCCCGGCAAGTTCAAGATGTTTGCGAGCCTTGTTGTCGGCATTGTCGGCCTGCCGCTCGGCGCACACCTTATCGTCGAAGGCGGTGTCGGCATTGCGCGTACATATGACGTGCCTGAAGAGATCATCGGGCTGACGCTGCTGGCTGTTGGCACATCGCTGCCGGAACTTGGCGCCGGCATCGCCGCAGCTTTCCGGCGGCGCGCTGATGTCATCATTGGCAATGTCATCGGCTCCAATATCTTCAACCTGCTCGGCGCAGGCGCTGTCATCGCCATGTTCGGACCGATTACGCCAGCCGACACATTTATCCAGTACGACCACTGGGCGATGCTCGCCGCCGCCGTTACGCTCGGTCTTTTCGTTGTCCCGAAGGGGAAGATCACCCGCCTCGCTGCTCTTGCCCTCGGCCTCGTCTATGGCATTTACCTTTATGGCCTGGTGAATGGATGGAATTTGGCAGGCGAAGTGGAGCGACTGATTGGCGGCTGATCCAGACAAACGGAAGAATGCCCTGATTACAGGCGCAGGCAAACGCATTGGCCGCGCCCTCGCCGAAGCGCTTGGTCAGGATGGCTGGTCGGTCGCCGTACACTACCGGTCATCTGCCAGGGGCGCAGAGGAAACCGCCTCGACCATTGACGCCGCAGGCGGCAAAGGCGTGATTGTCCAAGGCGACCTGACTGAAGAAAAAGACCTGAAAGCGCTCGTACCGGCCGCCAGCCGCAAGCTGGGTGGGCCGCTGACCCTGCTCGTGAACTCTGCCTCCACCTTTGAAGATGATACCGCCCGCAATCATGACCGTCAGTCATGGGACCTGCACTTTGACGCCAATCTGCGCGCGCCAGTGGCACTGTCTCAGGCCTTTGCGAACGCCCTGCCTGACGGCGAGAAAGGGTTGATCGTCAACATGATCGACCAACGTGTGTGGAAGCTGAACCCACAATTTTTCACCTACACCCTCTCGAAGGCCGCCCTATTGACCGCAACGACGACGCTGGCGCAAGCGCTCGCGCCAAATATCCGCGTCAACGGTATCGGCCCGGGCCCGACCATGAAAAGCGTCCACCAGTCCGAAGAAGAATTCGAGGCCGAGCGTCGGGCGACCCTGACGCAGGAAGGCTCTGATCCCGGCGAGATCGTGCGCGCGCTTCGCTACCTCATCGCCGCAGACAGCGTCACGGGCCAGATGATCGCCGTCGATGGTGGCCAGCACCTGATGTGGCAGACCCCGGATACCCAGGTCTGATGTCCCTTCTCGACTTCTCGTCAGACACCTCCGCCCCGGCGCACCCGGCCGTGCTGGACGCCATCGCCCGCGCCAATCAGGGCAATGCGGCGAGCTATGGAAATGATGACGCAAACGAACAGCTCCGCGCCGTCCTGGCGCGTGTGCTTGAGACAGAAGATTTCGATTTCTGGCTCTGCGCTTCAGGCACCGCATCGAATGCGCTTGCCCTATCGTGTTTCTGTCCGCCGACAGGCGCAGTTCTCTGTCATGCAGGGGCCCATATCGCGGTAGATGAACGCGGTGCACCGGAATTCTTCTCAGGTGGGGGCAAACTGCAGCTGCTGGGCGGGGCTGAAGGCCAGATTGGCGAGCCCCAGCTTCGGGACGCACTGGGTCGGATCAACCACGCCTTTGTGCACGAGACGCCCGCCCACGTCCTGTCCCTTACCAATCTTACCGAGAATGGCACCGCCTACCCGCTGGACCGCGTGCGCCACTATGCAGCGCTCGCAAAAGACGCAGGCCTGAGTGTGCATCTCGACGGGGCAAGGCTGGCCAACGCGCTGGTTCATACCGGGGCAAGCGCAGCCGGTATGAGCTGGCAGGCCGGGGTCGACTGCCTCTGCCTCGGCCTGACCAAGACCGGCGCGATCGGATGTGAGATCATCATTTTGTTTGGAGATGCGCGGCGGAAATTCCCTGAGCTTCAGGCCCGCGCCAAACGCTCGGGCCACATGCCGCCAAAGATGCGGTTTATTGCGGCCCAGGCACTGGCCATGTTCGACGACGGCCTGTGGCTGAAGCTCGCGGCCAATGCCAATCAAAGGGCCCGGCAAGTTGCTGATGTCCTGTGCACGCATCCTGACACACAGCTCATGCAGCCCGTTCACGGAAATGAGGTGTTTGCGCGCCTCGACGAAGACATCGTCAACCGATTGCTGCAGGCGGGGGCGACATTTTATCCGTGGCCAGATGGCAGTTACAGGTTCGTGACGAACTGGCAGACAGGCCAGGAAACCGTCGATACGCTGGCCAACCTAGTTACCTAGCGCGTCGGGATCATTCTTCATCCCGTTTTCCAGCCATGCCTTGAGCTGGTCGAAATAGCCGTCGACATCGACGGGCGCATACGTCTTGCCGTTCAGCAATTCCTGATGCAGCACCATCATGATCGAGGCCGACATCAGCATCATGCCGGCGGACCTGGCGGTCTGGTAATTCTTCGGCCCGCCCGGCGTCTTGACCAGCTTTTCAGCGATCGCGTCCACGCCCGGTTCGACGAGGTATTTCAGATAGGCTTCACGAGCAGCTTCACTCGACATACTTTCCCGTATGCCGAACTCCTGACCGCGTATGTATCGCGTACTTTTACGGAATTCCATGATCCGGCTGAGATGCGAACTGATCGCTTCGCCCAGTGACGCTTCCGGTATAGCCGTGATTGCCCGCATCGGCTCGGTGATTTCATTGAGGTGTTTGAAAATGGCCACAATGACGCCTCGCCGGTCCTTGAAGTAATGGCGCAAGGTCGGCTCAGAGGTTTCCGCGGCGATCGCCATCTGCCGGAATGAGGGCCGCTCCACACCCTCGAACAATGCAAAATTTGCAATCGCCTCAACCAACGCTTGTCGTTTTTCATCGAAATCCTGATTTCGAACACCTGCTGGCCTGGACATTCTTCTACCTCCCCTGTTTTGATTGTTACAGGGTAGGCAGAAAACTTAATGAATTCCTCAATTTATATTAATCAGCAAATATTTCCATTATTTCTACTAATGGTTATTGGACTAGAACTGAACGATTGCATTGCGCATCATGGACCCAGACATCCGCTTCACCGAGCCCAATCCCAAGCGCAGAAGTGAGATTGTAGACGATTTCATCTACAGGCCGGACAGCTGTACCAAGAACGTCGGAGATTAATGGCTGCAGGAGGCGGGGCGGTATAAGGCTTAGCCCCACTAGGTCGATTTCGAGCTCGAGATCATTGATCGCCGATTCGAGCGCGGTCGATAGCGCATCTTTCGTCCGCACCGTTTTCGGGTTGCGGCTGCCAATGTCACGGGGATTGAAACGAAGCGTTTCCGGCCTGGATGAGGCAAGGCGGCTCTCTGCACGCGCGGACACGCTCAAAGCCTTCGCGTCTATGATGGTCGCCGGCCGGAAGCGTTGCGCACCCGTCATCTCATCGAGATCGCCCGCCAGATCCGCGATCCGGATTGCAGCAATACCCGGCGTCACATCGACATCCACTCTGCGGGGCTCTCGCTCGCCGCCCATGCAGACAACATTGCTGATGCGCGCATCTGCGGATGCAAGCTCAATGTACAACGGGAGGCGGACCAGGTCATTGCCAAGCAAACCACCGCCGAGGACTGACACTTCTATGAAAAGCCGGGTCTGCACCGTGCTTACAATGCTCAGATCATGTGCGCTGTAGGCGAACCAACTCGCCGACTGCGGCCTCTCACCGACAAGCAGCGAAATATTGACTTCGGCCAGGCCAGGGACGCTCGCGCCCAGGTCAATATCGAGCTGGTTCTCACCATTTGCAGCGATTGCGCTTGCTGTCAGCATCTGCATGGCCTCAACCACAAGCGCGAGATCAGCGGTTTGCGGACTACCCAGTTCGGCGCGACCTACAGATCCCAGCTCGAACAGCGCAGACAGCGGCACAGTCAGCTCATCCATGCCGGGCCGGCCGGCGAATCTGGTAAGCGCCGTGCTCGCCCGCGCGGACCCCTCTGAAACCTCCGCCATTGCAAGCGCGAGGTCAGACATGGCGACATCGAAATCGAGCACATCATCATAAGTCACTGCATCAAGGTCGATATTGGTCGCCAGTGTTTCGAACGTGGTAAGGAGGTCAACATCGGCATCGACCAGACTTTCATAATCCATGACCGAAAGCTCGACATTCGAACCCGTCAACCCACTCAGCACCTGATTCAGGATCCCGTCATTCAGGCTGAGCAGCCGGGACCCGACCGAAATCGCGGCTTCGGACGAAACGGCCGCTATGCCCGTTGCAGTGAGCCGCTTGCCGCCCTTGTGGAAGTCCGAAAAGTAGCGTTGAGGTACATCGCTGACAGAAACGCGAACGGCATTTGCCTGAGCTGTTCCAGCAACAAAACGATCCTCAAAATGCAGGTCTGGATCGCGGGCATATTGCCCCGTCTCAACGCGCACCCACTGCTCCATGTAATCAAGCTTCTCCTGCGTCGACAGGTCAGTGCCCATTTTTTCCAGCTGTGATGCGTACAGACCGTTATCTGCCAATACGGTCAGCGCGATACGCTCTGCATTCTCAAGATCGCTCGCCGCCGCAATGGCCGCCATGTCGGCAAGCCCCTGCATTTCCCGCTTCTGGCCCGCCAGCGACCCGGTATCGACCGCCATCGCCGCCATCAATACCGCAACCGGGCTGAAGGCAGCCAGCACGATGGCAACCTGGCCTGACTGCGAATTAAACAAACGTCCCGTAAGAACTGATTTCAGGAATTGAAAGACCATATCAAAATCCTCCAGTCCGGATGATCGACTCGCGCACAATCGTACGCTCAGGCATGGGAAGCCCCTGATAGAGGTTCCAGACTGGCAGATGGTTGGCCTCGTAGGACACAGTGACCCTGACGAAGCGCTCATCATCTTCTTCCTGATCGACCTGCACGGCCAAATGCTCTCGCAGCAGCAATCCGTCATGTGTCAGGAAATTCTCGACATAGTCATCAACAAGAGCCTGACGTTCCGACCGGCTGATCCCGCCCATAGCCGCACGCGCACTGTTGGCAGCAAGCTGCTGCACAGAGTTCGCCGCTCCAAAAAATATTCCGTAAGCGATAATCCCGAACAATATCAGGATCATTACAGGCGCAATGATCGCGAACTCAATCGCCGCCACGCCACTAATATTATTTTTATACATCCCTATTCTTGTATTCATCACCAACCCCGAAATAAGCCGCCCCAAAGAAACCTACGATTTCTGGTTGAAAGGCGGTTCTATAATTACCTTTGGCGTGAATTAGGGACCGGCGTGATTACCAATTTCTTGAAATCAGAACACGCATTTAACAGACTTTAATGGTGCGCCGCAGCATATTCTTACAGATCCCAATGGAAGCGGGCGTTTTTCATGTATCTACAAGTTCAAATGAATCTATAATTTCATAAGTACATTGTGTATTGTATATGTAATAGAAAAATGTTGCGGTTGGCCCGACAAGTGGAGAGTAGCAGCCCACGGAACCGCTGTAACTGAAGCAGCGCCAAGCGATGCTGGACCCCGCCAGGCGCTGAAATCTGCAAATCACATGAAAGTCGAATGGTGGGCGGTACAAGGATCGAACTTGTGACCCCTACAATGTCAATGTAGTGCTCTACCGCTGAGCTAACCGCCCATCCAAAATCGAGCGGCCCTAATCGGGCCTCAGGGCTTCGGTGTCAAGCCTGTAAAGGCCGCGAATGTCAGGCCGCGATCACACGGTCCACTTCTTCCACAAGCTCACGCAAGTGAAAGGGCTTGGACAAAATCTTGGCGCCAGCCGGAGTCGGCGTGCCGGATGCCAGGGCAACAGCGGCAAAACCGGTAATGAAGACAATTTTCATGGCCGGGTCGAGCTCCGCGCCGCGCCGGGCCAGTTCAATACCGTCAATCCCGGGCATCACGATGTCCGTCAGCAGTAGGTCAAAGACTTCACGCTCCAGCGCGCCCAGTGCCGTCTCACCATCCTCGAAATCCTGAACATCATGGCCAGCACGCTTCAGGGATGCCGCAAGGAAGGTGCGCATCATCTCATCATCTTCTGCAAGCAGGATTTTACTCATGAGCCCTCGCCCCCGGTATTCTGACGTGTATATGATTCCATAGACTACTGTTCTGGTAAATTGAGCGTGAACATAACTGAGAAGCTTCGCGGCAAAACGAATTGATCAACCAATGAGCATGACAGACGACGCACTGGACACCAGTATGGGGACGCCTCCGCGTCCTGTCACTGCTTTTACGCTCTCGAAGCCATCCACTGACCCTGCGCCCGTCATTTTCTCGTCACCCCATAGTGGCGCTCATTATCCTGACAGTTTCCTGAAAGCGTTGCGCGTTCCTCTCATGGACCTCAGACGTACTGAAGATGCCTTTGTCGATCAGCTCGTGGCCGATGGACCAGCGGCGGGCGGGATCCTGATCAGCGCGACACATGCCCGGGCCTTTGTCGACCTGAACCGCGACGCCCGCGAACTCGATCCGGAAATGTTTGCGGACGGCTTGCCCGGCCCCAGCGCAGCGCCGTCCCCGCGCGTGAAGGCTGGCCTTGGATGCTTTCCGAAAATCGGAGCGTGCGGCGATGCGATATATGCAAAAAAGCTTAGCGCCGACGAAGGACGCTTTCGCCTTGCGCAAATTCACACCCCGTATCATGACGCTATCCAGCGTGAAATTGCTGCGCTGCATCAAGAATTTGGCTGCGCCCTGCTCATCGATTGCCACTCCATGCCGTCTGCTCAACCCGGTCGTCCCGACCTTCCTGACATCGTTCTCGGCGACCGGTTTGGATCAAGCTGCACGAGCCAGCTAACCAGTCTCGTCGAGCGGACATTCCGTGGACTGGGGCTGACCGTTTCACGTAATGCACCCTATGCCGGAGGGTATACGACGCGCCGATATGGCAGGCCAAAAAGGCATATTCACGCGCTGCAAATCGAAATAAACAGGCGCCTTTATATGAATGAGCCCGATGTCAAACCTGGCCCTGGCATGGACCGGACGCGTGCACAACTGGCATCTGTATGTGAGGAAATCTGCCGCTTCGCTCACCGGCTCTGTCCCTGACCTGGATAAAAAAAAGGCCGTGCCAAGCCGACACGGCCTAAAAGGTAAAGGGAGGAAACGCCAGAAGGCGTTAGCACCGCAGTGCTGAGTTCAATTTATTGTGCGCCGCAACAATTGCAAGCCCCTATTTTGCCTTCCCTGCATTTTTGCATGCGACGCACTGGCGCAGGCAAACGGCATGAAGCTTGCTCTCCTTCCCTGACGAAACCAAACCGGGACGTTTTCCGGTATTCAGACGGGGAGCCGGAATATGACGGACAATACGGATCTGCATGTAGGCAAGAGGCTTCGCCGCCGGCGTCGCCTGCTGGGACTGACACAACAGGAACTCGCCAATCAGGTAGGCGTGCGTTTTCAACAGATCCAGAAGTATGAATGCGGTGCAAATCGCATGACGTCTTCAAGGATTTACGATCTTTCGCGTGCGCTTAATGTGGCCGTTCAATATTTCTTCGATGGGCTTGACGGGGATGACCTGCTGGCCGCTAACGATGCCACGGGGATGGATGGCGACATTCTGAGCCAGAAGGAAACCCTTGAACTGGTTCGCGCCTATTATCGCCTGAGTGAGCGGCCGCGTCGCCGCCTGCTGGAACTCGCCAAGGCACTTGAATCCGATCAGAGTGGCACCGGCGCTGCTTGACCGGGGCGTCATGCTGGCTCAAAGCGCTTCAGCATGACACGCCATTCTGCAGACGATACCTCCATACACCTAGCCGGGCGACTGGCAGATGCGGCCTGGACAGCGATCCGGCCGCATTTTCGTGCGGGCGTATCCGCTGAAAACAAGGGAGGCTCCGGGCCATCCTACGATCCAGTGACGGTCGCCGACAAGGATGCCGAACGGGCCATACGCGACATTCTCGCTTCCGAACGCCCTGACGATGGAATTGATGGCGAGGAATTCGGCCGCCAGCAAGGCACGTCCGGCTGGACCTGGCTGATCGACCCCATAGACGGTACGCGGGCCTTCCTCGCCGGCCTTCCTGTCTGGACAACACTCATCGCGCTCGTCGATCCGGACGGAAATCCGCACATCGGCATCATTGACCAGCCCGTCCTCGGCGAGCGCTATATCGGCGCACCAGGCGGCAGCGTGCTGGAAACCGCCACAGGGCGCACACCGCTGCGGGTATCGGACTGCTCCGATCTGCGGCAGGCCGTGATTGCAACAACCGACCCCTTCATCATGACCCCGCCGGAACAGGGTGCCTGGACCCATCTTCGCCATACCGCCCGCATCTGCCGCTATGGACTCGATGCCTATGCCTATGCCCGCCTGGCGGGCGGAACGATCGATCTTGTATGCGAAACCGGCCTGCAGCCGCACGATGTTGCTGCCCTTGTCCCGGTCGTGCGCGGCGCTGGCGGCATTGCCCGCGACTGGCGCGGCAAGGAAGCCAAACTCGGATCACAAATCGCCTGCGCCTCGTCAGAGGCAGTCTTTGAACAGGCGCTCATCTCCCTGCGGCGCTCCGCTCTCTGAGCTTCCAGTGCAGCGCCGCTGGTCACACCCCCCGGACTCGCGCTAGATATTGAGCCATGACCGAACCCAGCGACTCCCTCGTCCACCGCAAGCTGCCGACCAAGGCCTGGCCAAACTCGTGGAAGATATCCAATATCATCGACGGCCGCTCGTTGCGGGTCAAACTGACCACGGCTTTCCTCGATAATCTGGGCGACGAGGCAAAAGCCCGCAAACAGGTACTCAATCATTTGCATGGCGCCCTGTTCCGTGGCCGGATGATTGCGCAGGAGCGCCTACAGCAAGGCTCTGACGGGCTGGATACTGCACGGCTGCTGTCTGCGGTTCAGGATGAAGTGCTTCATGCCCTTTATGATTATGTGACCACGCACATCCACCGGGCGAGCAATCCGACCGAGGGCGAACGCCTCGCCGTCTTTGCCACCGGCGGGTATGGCCGGGACGTCCTGGCACCATCGAGCGATATCGACCTGCTTTTTATCCGCCCCTACAAGGCGTCTGCCCATGCCGAGAGCGTTATCGAATACATGCTCTATGCGTTGTGGGACATTGGCCTGAAAGTTGGCCACGCTTTTCGCACGCCGGATGAGTGCATTCGCCTGTCTGCGGAAGATGTAACCATCAAGACGTCCCTGCTGGATGCACGTTTCCTGTTTGGAGACGAAGCCCTCGCGGCCGTGACAAAGGAGCGCTTCCAGCACGAGGCGATCGAGGGCAAGGATTCACAATTCATCGCGGACAAGCTGTCCGAACGCGATGCGCGTCACGCCCGACAGGGAAATACGCGCTATGTCGTTGAGCCGAATGTCAAGGAAGGCAAGGGCGGCCTGCGCGACCTGCAGACCCTGTTCTGGATCGCCAAGCATATCCGCCATGGCACTACGCTCGAAGAGGTGATGCAGTCCGGCCCATTCACCCGTCACGAGTATGCGGTCTTTATCCGGGCCGCGCGCTTCCTGTGGACGGTGCGCTGCCATCTGCACTACGTCACCGGCCGCGCCGAGGAACGGCTGAGTTTCGACCTGCAGCCGGAAATCGCCTCCCGCATGGGGTATCGCGACAGGGCCGAGCAACTCGGTGTCGAGCGCTTCATGAAACACTATTTCCTGGTCGCCAAGGACGTTGGCAGCCTGACGCGTATCCTTGCGGCCAAGCTGGAAGCTGAACAGAAGAAGAAACCAGAGGGCTGGCGCCGCTTCATTCCGTCAGGCGGGCCAAAAGCGCTGCCGCAGGAAGGTTTCGAGATTGATGCGGGCCGGATCAACGTGACCGGCGAAGATGTCTTCAAGAAGGACCCGGCAAACCTGATCCGCCTGTTCGCGATCGCAGATGAAACCGAATATGACATTCATCCGAACGCGATGACCATGGCGGCGCGCCGCACAAAACTGATCAACCAGAAGACGCGCACAAAGCCGGAGATGCGCGATGCTTTCCTGAAGCTGCTGGTGGAAGGTAACAATCCGGGTCTCGCGCTACATCGGATGAACGAAGCCGATGTTCTCGGCCGCTTCATGCCGGAATTTGGCGGCATCGTCGCGCAAACCCAGTTCAACATGTATCACCACTTCACCGTGGACGAGCATACGATCCGGGCTGTCGACTACATGGCGCAGATGGACCGTGAGGGCGGCGAAGGGTTCGAACGTGCGCACAGTCTCTTCCAGAAGATCGACAACAAGCAGGTTCTCTACCTTGCCATGCTGCTCCACGACACCGGAAAGGGCCATGGAGACCAGCAGATCGAAGGCATGAAGACCGCCATGCAGGCCGGCAAACGCCTCGGTCTCGATGATGCAGAAACAGACCTGATCGCATGGCTCGTTGGCCACCACCTGGAGATGAGCGAGACCGCCCAGAAGCGCGATATTGCCGATCCGCGAACGATTGTCCGCTTTGCCGCCCTTGTCGGATCGATGGAGCGCCTGCGCCTGCTTTATATCCTGACCATTGCTGATATTCGCGCCGTCGGCCCCGGTATCTGGAACGCCTGGAAGGGCCAGCTTCTGGAAGACCTCTATATCAATACCGAAGCTGCCCTGCGCGGCGGACGCACGGACGAGAAGAGCGTGGCGATGGAGCTGGCAGGCCGGGCTGACTTCAATCGCAGCGAACTTGAAAAGCGTATCGGCACCATCCCGCAAGTGATGACTGAGATGGACCAGGCCTATTGGACCGGCTTCGACGTCGAAGTGCTTGAAGAACATGCCCGCCACCTCAAAAGCGGTGACACGCCGGTGATCTCTGCACATGTGCGTGAGGATGGCGGCGGTGTGTCGCTGCTCGTCGCTGGTCATGACCGTCTCGGCCTGTTTGCACGCCTCGCTGGCACGATCGCATCCCAGGGGGCAAACGTTGTCTCTGCGCAGGTCTATACCGGCCCGTCCGGCTTCATCGTCGACGTTTTCATCCTGCAGGATGGCAAGGGCGGGGTTTTTGCGGCCGGAGATGAAGGCCGCTTGCGCCGGCTGGAAGACGAAGTGCGCCGTGTCTTCCAGACAGATGCGCCTTTCAAGGCCGTACCGAACTCTGCTTCCCGGCGTGAAGCCGCCTTCCTCGTCATTCCGCAGGTCAAGATCGATGACACGCTTTCGTCCGACTATACCGTAATCGACATAGCCGGGCGTGACCGGCCAGGGTTGCTCTCTGATGTCGCGAGCGTACTGGCCGAGTCGAACATTTCGATTCACTCGGCGCATGTCGGCAGTTATGGTGAACGGGTCTTCGATGCCTTCTATGTCCAGCTGCCTGATAATTTTACGCAGGACAGGATATCGTCACTCAAGGAGCAACTTCTCGCCGCCCTGAGGCGTGATGAACCAGAAGCTCCGAGAACACCGGCCCGCAGCCTGAAACAGGCAAATGCGGCCGACAGCTTCTGATCTGGTAACAGGAACAGCCCCTGCATGAGTGTCCTGCGCAATACGCTGACCCAGTCAACATGGACGCTTGGCAGCCGGGCACTCGGTTTCCTGCGGGACGCCGTCATCCTCGCAAAGCTTGGTGCCGGGCCGGTGGCCGACGCGTTCTTCACGGCGCTCATGTTTCCGAACCTGTTCCGGCGCGTCTTTGCCGAAGGGGCTTTTGCGCAGGCTTTCGTGCCGACCTATGCCCGCACACTGGAAGCCGAAGGTGAGGATGCAGCGCGCAAACTCGCCGAAGAAACCCTGCGCGGTCTTCTGGCCGTCACAGCCCTGCTTGTCATAATTGCGCAGATTGCGATGCCATGGATCATGCTCGCCCTGCATGGCGGCTATCGCGACGATCCGGTCCACTTTCCACTGGCGATCCTGCTGACGCAGATCACCATGCCCTACCTGTCCTTCATGGCACTGGCCGCGCTCATGTCAGGTGTTTTGAATTCATCCGGCAAGTTTGCCATGTCCGCCGCCGCCCCGACGCTCCTGAATTTGTGCCTCCTCGTGGCCGCCTTTGTCGGCTCTGACAATTATGCGGTGGCGAAATCGCTCGCAATCGGCGTCAGCGTGGCGGGCGCGCTGCAGGTCGCGCTCTTGTGGTATGGGGTCTCACGCCAGAAAATCCGGCTTCGTCTCGGCCTGCCAAAACTGACGCCCGGTGTGAAACGCGTCGCTGCCCTAGCCATACCTGGCACGATCGCGGCCTCCGGCATGCAGATCAACATCATGGTCAGCCAGGCACTCGCCAGTTTCGAGACCGGCGCGAAGACATGGCTGTATTCGGCAGACCGGCTTTACCAGCTGCCGCTTGGACTTGTTGGCGTTGCAGTGGGTATCGCCATCCTGCCCCGGCTCGCCCGCGCGGCCCGTGCCGAAGATACGGACGATGCGCAAGCCACCATGGACAATGGCGTCGGCCTCGCCATGGCACTGACCATGCCTGCCGCTGCCGCGCTGATGGCTGCGCCTTTTCTCTTCGTCGACGGATTTTTCACGCGCGGCGATTTTACCTCGGTTGATGCCATGCAGACAGCCCGCGCGCTGTTCCACTTTGGCTGGGGCGTTCCGGCTTTCGTCCTGATAAAGGTGCTGGCCCCCGGCTTTTTTGCCCGCGAGGACACGCGCACACCGATGAATTTCTCGCTCATCTCCGTCGTCGTGAACACGGTCCTTGGCGCCAGCCTGTTCTTCTGGCTGAAATCGCAAGGCATCGCTGGCTTCCCCGGCCTCGCCATCGCGACCAGCACGGCGGCCTGGGTGAATGCCGGGCTATTATTCCTGACCTTGATGAAGCGCGACTGGTACACGCCTGGCACGCGGCTAATCCAGCGCGTGATAAGTGTGCTCGTCGCGTCCGCCGCACTCGCCACCCTGCTGGTCTACCTCGCGCAATACCGCGCTGAGATCAGCATCTACACGCTCGATTCCAAATTCCTGGCCGCGCTTGCGATTGCCGCCGCAGGCGCGCTGGCCTATGGCGCTTTCGCTGTCATATTCGGTGCGATCCGGCCGAGCGACATAAAGGGGGCTAGGCGCGGCTGAACCCTTGCGCTATTGGCGGCGCCATGAGCGACACTGATATCCCGACCTATACCGGGCCCAAGCGGGTCTTTTCCGGTATCCAGCCCACCGGCAATCTCCATCTGGGGAATTATCTTGGTGCCCTGAAAAAGTTTGCGGACCTGCAGGATGCCGGCTGGGATTGCGTTTATTGTGTCGTCGACCTGCACGCCATAACCATGCCGTACGATCAGGCCAATCTCGCCAACCAGACCCGGCAGATCGCTGCCGCCATGATGGCGAGTGGCGTCGACCCCGGCAAATCGGTCCTGTTCGCACAGTCCTCGGTACGCGCCCACACCGAACTGACCTGGATTTTCGACAGTGTTGCGCGCATGGGCTGGCTGGAGAAAATGATCCAGTTCAAGGACAAGTCGGGCAGGGACTCCGAGCGCGCCTCGGTCGGCCTGTTCAACTATCCGGTCCTGCAAGCCGCTGACATCCTCGTCTACAAGGCGACCCATGTGCCTGTCGGCGAGGACCAGAAGCAGCATCTGGAACTGTCACGTGACATCGCTGACCGCTTCAACCGCGACTATGACGCGCCGGGTTTCTTCCCGATGCCGGAAGCGCTGATCGAGGGGCCGGGCGCGCGGATCATGTCCCTGAAGGACGGGACCAAGAAGATGTCCAAGTCCGATCCGGCGGAAAATTCGCGGATCAACCTTATCGATGATGCCGACACGATCTCGAAGAAGATCAAGAAGTCGAAGACCGACACACTCGGCGACATGCCTGAGACGGTTGAAGGTTTCGAAGGCCGCCCGGAAGTAAAGAACCTCGTCGGCATCTATGGCGCGCTCGCCGATATGAGCGACGAACAGGTGCTGGCCGAGTATGGCGGCAAGGGCTTTGGCACGTTCAAACCGGCGCTGGCAGACCTCGCCGTCGATCATCTCGCGCCGATTACCGCGCGCATGCGTGAGCTGATGGACAATCCGGCAGAGATTGACGCCGCCTTGCGCAAGGGTGCCGAACAGGCCAATGCGATCGCAGAGCCGATCATCGAAGAGGTGCGTCAGATCGTCGGCTTCTGGCGGCCATGACGACGTGGGACGCTAGCAAACCGAAAATGGAAGCGCCCATCATGAAACGCCTGCTGCCCGCCTTTTGTCTCGTCCTTCCCCTGCTCGTCGCCTGCCAGCCAACATCGCCGGCGGCTGACGGATCGCCAGTCCTGTCTTACCAGGATGCCTTCATCATGGCTCCGATCGGCGGACGTGACGTGACCATGGGCGGTATAGAGGTTTCCGTCGAAGGCGGTGACATCCGGCTGGTCTCGGTGGAAACCGACATTGCCGAAGCTGTCGAAACCCACAGCATGGAGATGGTGGACGGGAAAATGACGATGCGCCCCGTTGAAGGCTATCCCGTAAAGCCGGGCGAACCTCTCGACCTTGATCGCGGCGGAAACCACTTGATGCTGTTTGGTGTCAGCGAAGGTCTGACAGCAGGTCAGACGGTGGACATGACACTTACCTTCGAAGCCGAAGATGGTGAGATTCTCACGCTGGTCGCTGAAGCGGAAATCCGCGCCCTCGGCGAATAGGCTTCAGACACCAGTCGCTCTGGTGCGGACCTCAGGACTTGGTGATCTTGTTCTGGAATTTGATCACGCGTGGCACGATCTCATTCTGGAACTTCGAGCCGTTGAAGACGCCGTAATGGCCGACGCCCGGCTGCACATAGTCCTCCTTCATCCTGTCCGGAATCTTCGTGCAGAGATCATGCGCCGCCTGCGTCTGGCCAATACCTGAAATATCGTCCAGCTCACCCTCAACCGTCATCAGGCCAACGGCTTCGATTGCCTGTGGTTTCACGAGACGTTCGTCGCGGTAGCGGTACTCGCCCTTGGCCAGCAGGCATTTCTGGAAGACGCGCTCAATGGTCTGGATGTAGAATTCTTCTGTCAGGTCCAGCACGGACAGGTACTCATCATAGAACGTCTTGTGCTTGTCAGCGCCATCGCCGTCGCCCTCAACCAGATGGTCGAAGAAGCGGGCCTGCGCATCGACATGGCGATCCCAGTTCATGTGCATGAAGGAGCTGAGCTGGATAAAACCCGGATAAACACGGCGGAAGGCACCCGGCCATGGTGCCGGAACGGTGTGGATCATCTTCGAGCGGAACCAGTCCAGGCTGCGTTCTTCCGACAGCTTGTTCGGTACGGTCGGGGAACGGCGCGCATCAATGGGCGAGCCCATATAGGTCATTGTGGCCGGCATCGCGTCCGAGCCGTCTTCTGCCATCATGGCGATCGCGGCCAGCACTGGCGGGCCAGGTTGGCAAACCGCGAGCACGTGCGCGCCTGCACCGAGATGCTCAAGCATCATGCGGACATGGTCGATATAGTCATCAAGGTCGAACCGGCCGAACCAGATCGGCGCCATGCGCGCATCGGTCCAGTCCGTGATGTAGACCTCATGTGTTGGTAGAAAGGCTTCAACAGTGCCGCGCAGCAGGGTTGCGTAGTGACCGGAGAGCGGCGCCGTAATGAGCAGTTTCGGGCGATCCTCAGCGACATCCTCAGTCGCGAAATGGACGAGCTGGCACCAGGGCGTCGCCCAGTCGACTGTTGGTTCGACCGCATGTTCCACGCCATCAATCCCTGTCGACGTGATCTGCCAGTCAGGCTTTCCGTAATAGCGGGTCGCGCGCTCGAAGACTTTCGAAGCTGCCGCGATGGACCGGGCAAATTGCGTATCCCTGAGCGGGTTCGCATGGGTCGACCACATCGTATTGGCCGCCTTGGCTTGCAGGCGCAGCGGCGCCATGGCCGCCCGGTTCATTTCGACGAGAGAATAGAGCACTTTACGAAACCCCTATGTTGCACCGCAACATATGAGCCCCTTTTTAAAGGATTGCAATGTTTCTTACGCGCCGAGAAGCTGACCGAGGCACATCGCCATATCTTCCGGATTGGAATTTCCCTCAGCGAAGAAGGTCTTCAAAGTCCAGTTTTCGTCCATCAGATAGAGCAATGATGTGTGGTCCATCGTATAGCCTGCGAGACTGTCAGGCGTTTCGATTTTCTCGAAGCCGGCGAAAAACTCATCGGCCACGGACTTGATCTCTTCAGGTGTGCCCGTGAGGCCAACAAGCCCCTCCGGAAAGGAATTACTGGCAACATATTTCGCCAGCGCTTCAGGTGTATCGCGCTCCGGATCAACGGTGATCAGCAGTGTCTGCGGCGGCTCAACGTCTTCGGGGAGACGCGCATAGGCATTGGCAATCCCGACGAGCGTCGACGGGCAGACATCAGGACAATATGTGAAGCCGAAATAGATCAGCGTCGGGCGACCCTTGAAGTCTTCTTCCGTGACGCGTTCACCGAGGTGGTTGGTCAGCGTGAAAGGTCCGCCAATTTCTTCATAGGCGCGCGTCGAGCAATTGGCGACGCTACCGCCCGCCGTCACTTTTACAGGCTCTTCCCCGCTGCAGGCGACGAGCACGAAAGACAGTCCGAGGATAAATTTCTGGATCGAGCGCATGGCTGACTGTATGCGGTGCCATGGATGCGGCTTCAAGCCTGAAGCACGCAGAAACAATGTCGCAGGAGGCCATGGAAGAAACGCACGCCACTCGCGAAGGGCTGGACCAGGCGCTCTACAGCTTGCTGCCGACAGGGCTTGCCGGCGTCGATGCGGCGCGCGGACGGGCCAGGTTGCGAACGCTCGTCACGCTGCGATGGCTGGCCGTGGCAGGTCAGACGGTGGCCGTTCTCTTTGTCCAGTTCGGTCTTGGTTTCAGCCTGCCACTCGGGCTTTGCCTGACGGTGATTGCGGCTTCGGCCTGGCTCAATGTCTTTCTCAGCTTTGCCATGCGGGACCAGGTACTCCTGCGCGGCTGGGAAGCGACTTTGCAGCTTGGCTTCGACATCATGCAGCTATCCTTCCTGATCGGCCTGACGGGCGGGCTGTCCAACCCGTTCCTGCTCTTCCTGCTGGCGCCGGTGACGGTCGCGGCGACCAGCCTTCGGCCGCGCTACTCCGTGCTGATCGCCATTCTCGCAATCGGCCTTGCCGCCATCATGCCCACGCTTGCGCTCGACCTGCCATGGCGTCCTGGCGAATCGATTGACCTGCCAGCGCTGTTCGAGTGGGGCCATTTTGCAGCCCTCGGTATCGGCATCCTGTTCTTTGCCATGTCGTCGGTTCGTCTCAGCGAGGATGAAGCCCGGCTTGTGCGCGCACTCGACGCAGCCTCTGTCGTCATGGCGCGGGAGCAGAAACTGTCAGCCCTTGGCACGATGGCCGCGATGACTGCGCACGAACTCGGCACGCCGCTCGCCACCATTCACCTTGTCGCCAAGGAGCTGGCCGGGGAGTTTGACGAGACCGACCCACGTTTCGAGGATGTTCAGCTGATTGCCGACCAGGCGGACCGATGCCGCGAAATCCTCGGCAAGCTCGGCCGGGCCCGCGAGGCCGAAGATATCGTTCATGCCAACATGCCGCTTTCCAGCCTTGTCGAAGAAGCCGCCGCGCCATTCCGGGGCCTCGGCGTGGAATTGCGCGTGACTTATGCTGCCGGTGATAATGGCGAACCGCGCGTTCCGCTCATCCGCCGCAGCCCCGAAGTCCTGCATGCGCTGGGGGCGTTCATCGAAAATGCTGTCAGCTTTGCCGACACGCAGGTGCGCGCAGCCGCGAGCTGGACCGACAAGCAGTTCATGGTCACCGTTTCGGATGACGGGCCTGGCTTTGCCGCCGATGTGATGCCGAAACTGGGTGAGCCATATGTTTCCCAGCGCGGCGAAGCCCATCTCGGCGGCGGTGATATGGGGCTAGGCTTCTTTATCGCGAAGACCCTGATCGAAAGAACGGGTGGACGGATCGCGACGCGCAATCGTACATTGCCAAGACGCGGGGCGATTGTTCAGGCCGTATGGCCAAGAACAGCACTGGAGTCCTTGGAATCTGACCGGATACAGATAAATAATCCGGAACTGGAGACTTGAATCATGGACCATAACGTCACGGTAAAACTGCATGAGGCCCTCAAGAATGTTGAGGATCGCACCTGTCTCGTGCTCGATGATGATGGCCCGTTCCTGCAACGCCTTGCACGCGCATTGACGCAGCGGGGCTTTCTTGTCTCGGCCGTCTCTTCTGCGTCTGAAGCCAAGGATATTGCCCGGATGAACCCGCCGGCATTTGCCGTGCTGGACCTGCGCCTTGAAGATGGGTCAGGCCTCGATGTGGTCGAGGTTCTGCATCGTTTTCGTCCCGAGGCACGTGCCGTCATCCTGACGGGGTATGGCGCAATCGCGACAGCTGTGGCCGCTGTGAAAGCCGGCGCCGTTGACTATCTCGCCAAACCTGCCGAGGTCGAAGATATCGTGCGTGCGCTCGTGAACTCCGGCGATGGCCTTCCGGAACCGCCGGAGAACCCGATGTCGGCTGATCGCGTACGTTGGGAACATATCCAGCGGGTCTATGAGCTATGCAATCACAATGTCTCGGAAACGGCGCGGCGTCTCAACATGCATCGTCGCACCCTCCAGCGCATTCTGGCCAAACGCGCACCGCGCTAGTCCTTGCGGCTTTTTTCCTCGTTGCGGCCCTGCCAGTATCTGCCCAGGGCCGCTTCAAGCCTGTGGATGAAACAGACAATAGCGGCATCTACGCAGCCTTTCGCGGGTATGGCGCGATCCACGACCAGAACAATTTCTTGTTCGATGACAGCCGTGAGTTCGGCGGCGCTGTAGGCATGGCCCTGGACGAGAACTGGCGGATCGAGACCGAGTACGCCCGCCGCTGGGCCAAGATTACCGGCATTAATGGCGCACGCGCCGCCAAAGGCAATTTTGACAGCCATTCCCTCGGCGTACACCTCTTCCGGGACTTCATGTATGGCAGCAAGTTCCGTCCCTTCCTTGGGGCAGGCGGTGGGGCTGGCCTGCTCGAGTTTGAGTTCTCCGGCCCGGCCAACATAAACCCGGACTTCATCGTCGAAGGCTCGGATTCCAATCTGAGCTTCTACTGGAACGTCTTCGCCGGCATCAATTATCGCGTTTCGGACCGCTGGAAGCTTGGGGTCGGGGCGGAGTATTTCAGCTTCCAGGACCAGCCGGTCGAGGCCAATGTCGGTGCGCCGGAAGGCATTTACGGCATCAATCGCAGCTATGACTTCTTTATCTCGGCGCGCTACAGCCTGAGCGGGCCGTTCAAACGCTAAGGTCCCTTCGGCCCGAGCGAAGAGGTTTTCTTCGCCGGATCCGGCGTCTTGTCCCTGAACCTGCAGAGGTCAGCAATCACGCAGTCCCAGCATTTCGGCTTGCGGGCGACGCAGGTGTAGCGCCCATGCAGGATCAGCCAGTGATGCGCCCCCTTCTTGAACTCAGGCGGCGTGACCCGCTCAAGCTGGTCCTCCACCTCATCAGGCGTCTTGCCGGGGGCGAGCCCTGTGCGGTTGGAGACGCGGAAGATATGGGTGTCGACAGCAATCGTCTCATGTCCGAACGCCTCGTTCAGGACGACATTGGCGGTCTTGCGCCCGACGCCCGGTAGCCGGACCAGTTCATCGCGGGTCTGGGGCACCTCGCCGCCAAACTCATCAATCAGCATCTGCGACAGGGCAACCACATTCTTCGCCTTGTTGCGCCAGAGACCGATCGTCTTGATATGGTCAGCGACACCTGCTTCGCCGAGCGCCAGCATTTTCTGCGGCGTGTCCGCGATCGAAAACAGCTTCTCAGTCGCCTTGTTCACCCCGACATCGGTCGCCTGCGCCGACAGTGCCACGGCGACAACCAGCGTGTAGGGGTTGTGGTAGTTGAGCTCGGTTTCCGGTGCGGGCCGGTCTTCGGCCAGCGCGGCAAAAATCTGTGCTGTCTTTTCCGGGCCGAGCGTTGCCGGCCGGCGTTTTTTCTTTGCGCGCAGAGGTGTCTTTGCCATGACTGAAGCGGTGTAATTGCCGCAGCTTCCTAATCAAGCCTTCACTTGCCGCCAGATGCCGGCCTGCTAAATTCAGACACCATGACCGATGCACGATCCATCGTCTATTTTGATGCCACGCTGACACCGAACACGGCACTCAGCCCGCGGGCCTTCCTGATCATCATGGGGCTTGTCGGCGGGATGAGTTTTCTCGGCGGCCTCATGTTCCTGTCGATGGGAGCGTTCCCGGTGATCGGCTGGTTTGGCCTTGATGCGCTCGCGATCTGGTATGCCTTCCGCAAGAATTTCCAGAATCTGAAAGAAGCGACGACTGTCCACATCACAGCCGACAATATCCGCCTTCGCCATACGCGGCCCGGCCGCGAGCCTCGCGAGGTCAAACTACCCACGGCATTTACCCGCCTCAGCCTCGCCTACCCTGCACGCCGTCCGAGCGAATTGCGCCTGTCGCATGGCCCGACGGCCTATGTCATCGGCCGTTTCCTGAGCCCGCATGAGCGCAAATCCCTGCACGCAGCCTTGGACATCGCCATCGCCAGAGCAAGGGCCGAGCGGCACTGAAACAAAAAAAATGACGCAGGCGTCATAGTTTTTGAGCAAAGTCTGTGATAGGTTCATCCTGAAGATAATAAATCACCGGGCAAACCGGCCATCAGGAGGCAACCATGGCAGATTCTGCACAAACCCTTACGCACAAACTGGAACGTCCAAAGATCAGCTCCCGCGAGCCTTTGCATCCGGGCTACCTGCACGTCGGCGATCCGGTTCCCCCAGCCAGTGAGATCGAGCTGAAGGATTATGACATCGTCGATCCGGAACTGTGGCGTCAGAACAAGTTCTGGGACCGGTTCGAACGCCTGCGGAATGAAGATCCGCTGCACTGGACGCCAGACAGCTTTGTCGGCCCGTACTGGTCTGTCACCCGCTATGAAGACATCATGAAGGTCGACATTGACCACAAGCGCTTCTCGTCCTCCTGGGAGTATGGCGGCATCACGCTCGGCGAGCCCGTCTCTGATTTTGAGCTGCCAATGTTCATCGCCATGGACGAGCCGCGCCATTCCGAACAACGCAAGACCGTTTCACCCGCCGTTGCGCCGAACATGCTCAAGGAATTCGAGCACCTTATCCGCTCGCGTACGCAGGGCCTGCTCGACAGTGTGCCGGTCGGCGAACCTTTTGACTGGGTCGATACCGTTTCGATCGAGCTGACCACCATGATGCTCGCGACCCTGTTCGACTTCCCGTATGAAGATCGCCGCAAGCTGACCCGCTGGTCGGATGTGTCCACCAACATGAACAATCCGGACATCTGCCCCGGCGGCGAAGAACAGTGGAAACAGGAACTCATGGAGTGCCTGCAGACCTTCATGACGATGTACCAGGAACGTCAGGGCAAGGACCAGACAAACGACCTGATCAGCCTGCTCGCGCACGGCGAGAAGACAAAGAACATGACGCCCATGGAATTACTCGGCAATGTCATCCTGCTGATCGTTGGCGGCAATGACACGACCCGCAATTCAATGACGGCGTCAGTCTATGCGCTGAACAAATTTCCGGACGAGTATCGCAAGCTCAAAGCCGATCCGGGCCTTATCCCCAACATGGTATCCGAAGCAATCCGCTGGCAGACACCACTGTCCTTCATGCGCCGCACCGCGCTGGAAGATGTCGAGATGCACGGCAAGACGATCAGGAAAGGCGACCAGATCGCCATGTGGTACGTTTCCGGCAACCGTGATGAGACGTTCTGGAAGGAAGACCCGAACAAGTTCATCATCGACCGGGACCAGGCGCGTAACCACCTCTCCTTCGGCTTCGGCATCCACCGCTGCGTCGGCAACCGCCTTGGCGAACTTCAGCTGCGTATCCTCTGGGAAGAGATCATGGCGCGCTTCGACCATATCGAAGTGTTGGACGAGCCAAGCCGCACCGCTGGCGCCTTTGTGCGCGGCTATAGCTGGATGCCGGTGATCTGCCACCCGAAGAAATAGGTTTCTTCATATAACCGAAACACGAAAAGCCCCGCGAGCATTGATTCGCGGGGCTTCTTTTTCGGCTGAACCTAATCGTCGATTTCGATGACACCGCTCAGTTTCGACCGGCCGCCATCCATGACCAGCGTCTCGCCCGTAACAATCGCACTACTGGGTTGCGACAGGTAGAGCACGGCTTCTGCAATTTCATCAGCCAGGCTCGCCCGCCCAAGCGGCGTGCGCTTCTTCAGCCATGACTCTTCGCTTTCGGCCCGTGGCCGAAGCGCACAGATTGCATTGCTGCGAATACCTTTGGATGCGAGGTCTATGGCGCCAGCACGCATCACGCCGAGGATTGAGTGCTGGACGACGGCGTCGGCAAAGTCACCCGCATTGATCTGTCGAGCCGATAGCGACAACACAAAGGTCACCGTGCCCATTTGCGGACGCCGCCCAGACGTTTCGCCATCTTCCTCATTGCGGCGGGCAACGTGCTTTTCAAACATTTGCAGCATCAGGATCGCCCCGCGAACCGAGCGCATGTGAAGACGCTCGAACTCGTCGATTTCAAGCTCTGTCAGCGGCATTCGCGGCGGGATAGGCGGTACCGACACAATATGGTCGACACGGCCATAAGCCTCGATCGCGGCGGCGAGGCAGTTCTTGATACCAATTTTGGTGTGAAGTTCTTCATGCTGCACGATCGCGCGATCACGCAGGCTGTCTGACACCCGCTCGACCCGCTTCATCTGTGGGTCGCAGGCGATCACGGCATGACCAGCTTCACAAAAACGGCGCGCCACCGCTTCGCCTGTGAGCTGGCCAAGTCCGAGAATAAGTGTGACTGGTTTTTCCATGGTGGCTCCTGATCCGGTGGCAAACCGCCCGGATCAGGATGAGCCGGTCAGTTCGCCTAATTTGGGCGGAGTGTGACCAGCTCCTCTTTAATCTTCAGTTTCTTTCGCTTGAGTTCATGCAGTTTGACCTCATCAGCGGCAGGGCGCTTCTGTTCGTCGGAAATTTCCCGATCAAGATTGCGATGGCGACTGGAAAGTTCCTCGATACGACCGTGAAGTGACATGTATTGAGCTCCTTTTGCTGCTGAAAAACTGTGTCTTTCACAACACAGTAAATCACAATCAATGGGGCGGGTCACGGGGAATCAGGTGAAAATCCCTTCAGGTCGCAAGAGTCATCTCAACTGCCACGTTTTCGGGCAGACTTCGCCCGGAACATGGCCTCATCGGCTTCGCCAATCAGTAATTCAGCCGAGGGCTGCCCGGTCCAGGCGAGGACACCGCAGGACGCACCAAGGCGCACAACATCACCCTCATCTGCGTCATCACTGGTCACACTGATCCGGTCGATACGCTGGGTCATGCGATCGGCCTTCATCTGGCTGTCGGCGAGTTCTGCATGCGTCAGGATCACGCCGAACTCATCACCGCCAAGCCGGCCGACAATGTCCGTCTGGCGCACATGTGAAAGGATAATGTCGCAGACCTGGCGCAGTGCTTCGTCGCCAGCGGCATGGCCGAACCGGTCATTCACCATCTTGAAATTGTCGAGGTCGATATAGAAAATGCAAAGTGGGGTGCCGTGCCGCCCCGCCAAAGCGATCTCACGCGTCAGTTCACGCTCGAAGGCACGGCGGTTGAAAACCGGACAAAGCGCGTCATGATCCGCGAGTGTTTCAGCTTCAGCGAGCGCCTGGGCAAGGCGGGCCTGCTCCTCTCTCAGCCACAGGACTTCTTCGGCCAGGGCCCTGAGAGCTGCCCCGACCGTCCGGTCGCAGGTGGCCGGATCAATTTCCAGCGCCCGCAGCAAACCGTCCGCCGGTGAAACAGACAATTCAGCCGTTCCGGTACGATGTCCATTTCGCGCGCGCTTATCCATTCAGCCCGTATAGGCGAAACTGCCGGAAGCATCTACAGAACTCACGCCTTGACGGCGGATTGACCCTGTCTATGTTGTGCCGCTTCCTGAAAGGGGGCCTTGCGCATGAGCGAGCCAAAACCCGTTGTCGGCGTGATCATGGGCAGCCAGTCTGACTGGCCTGTCATGAAGCTCGCTTGCGAGATGCTCGAACAGCTCGGCGTTGCGCATGAAGTGCGCATCGTATCAGCGCACCGCACGCCCGACCGTCTGACCGAATATGCCAAGTCTGCCAGGGAGCGGGGCATCAAGGTGATCGTTGCTGGCGCCGGTGGTGCGGCGCACCTGCCGGGCATGACAGCCGCAATGACGCCGCTACCTGTGCTGGGTGTGCCGATAAAATCCCGCGCGCTGAAAGGAATGGACAGCCTGCTGTCCATTGTACAGATGCCGAAAGGCGTTCCGGTTGGCACGCTGGCAATCGGCGAAGCCGGCGCTGCAAATGCAGGCATTCTGGCCGCCTCTGTCATCGCACTTGGTGACGAGGGCGTCGCCGCAAAACTTGATACCTTCAGAGCCGCGCAAACCGAGAGTGTCAGCGAGGCACCCGAAGGATGAAAGCACTTCCAGGCGGGTCCGTGATCGGCATCCTCGGCGGCGGCCAGCTTGGCCGGATGCTGGCGAGCGCAGCGGCCCAGCTTGGCTTCGATGTCCACATCTTCGCCCCTGAGGACAGCCCGCCCGCCGCGCGCGTCGCCGCGATGCACTGGCAGTCTGCTTATGATGATGAAAGCGCCCTTCGCGAATTTGCCGACGCCTGCGACGTCATCACCTATGAATTTGAGAATATTCCGGTCAGTTCGGTGGATTACCTTGTCTCGCTCGGTGCGGTGGTCCGTCCCGGCACATCATCGCTTGAAAAGTCTCAGGATCGCCTGGCCGAGAAACGTTTCCTGAATTCCATCGGTATCGAGACCGGCCGCTATGAAGCTGTTTCCTCAGTCGATGAGCTGTCTGCGGCGCTGGAAACGCTTGGCGGCGAAGGCATCCTGAAAACGCGCCGCGAGGGGTATGACGGCAAGGGACAGGCACGCATCAAGGCCGGCGACGATCTCGGCGCGGCCTTCGGTGCCGTTGGCAAGGTGCCGGCGATCCTTGAAGCGCTTGTCCCGTTCGAGCGGGAGATTTCTGTCGTCATCGCACGCGCACCTGATGGCCGGACATCTGTATTCGAGCCTTCAATGAACGAACATGGCGGCGGGATATTGCGCACCAGTACAGTGCCATGCGGATTGCCGGGCTCCACGATCGAACGCGCAGTCTCGCTCGCAGAGATCCTCGCCCGGGAAACCGGCCATGTGGGCGTTTTAGCATTGGAACTCTTCGTTCTCAACGATGGCACACTGCTGGCCAATGAGTTTGCGCCGCGCGTACACAATTCGGGTCACTGGACGCCTGAAGCCTGTCTTACGGGACAGTTTGAGCAACATATCCGTGCGATAGCCGGTTGGCCGCTCGGCCCTGTAACCCGCGTATTTGATGCACGGATGCAGAATCTGCTGGGAGAGGAGGCGCTTGCCCCGCCCGAAAGCTTCGGCGACGGCGCTGTCATTACACTTTACGGAAAACGCGACGCCAAACCCGGCCGCAAGATGGGCCATGTTGTGCGCCGGACCGTGAAAAGTTGAGGCACATCTCGCCTGCGGGCTAGTACAGGTATTTCACGTCGAGCTTCAGGATCCGGTCGAAATTCCCTGTCATCAGGGGCGGGTTGGACTCATATCTCACATCATATGACATCCCGGCCCGCAAATGGTCCGACACTGCCGCGCTCATGCTCAACGTCGGCTGTACAGTCGTCGTGGGCCCGGACAGGTTCACCTTCGTGTCGAGCTCCAGCGTCCAGTCATCATCTAACCGCCAGTCCAGCTCAGCAGCACTATACAGGCCCAATGCCTCGATCGTGCGGTCACTGTTTGCAATGTCTAGAAAGCGGTATCCCGGGCCGAGTTCACTGCGCAGGCTGACGGTCTCGTTCTGCACGAGGTAGGCGCCCGCTCCGATACCGGCAAAGGTCGTCGTTTCGAACCCGGCAAAGTCATCGCGGGCGATTGATCCGCGGATATAGCCGAAATAGGCGTCGGTCCAGAGCGTGTCGAGCTGGTAGGATGCGCCCCAATTGTCCTGGTTGGTGACGCCGTTCGCTTCAGCCGTATTGGCGTACGCCTCCACCCGGTGGATCTGGGCACGCCGCATCATGTTTATCTTGCCATTCAGACCGAGATAGAGCGTGTCACTATTGCCTTTCGTTTCCGCGGCATTGAGCGTGACCTCGCCGTTGAAGTCTTCCCAATAGCCGGGCCGCTCCAGTTCGACCGGCTGCGGCGCGGGAACGATCAAGGGTTTGATGCGAAGCGGCTCGACGGGAACCTGAAGTTCGACGACGAGCGCATCGATGTCTTCAGCATGCTGCGGGTAGGCCGATTTCGCAGCTGCGACCACCGCAGCAATCTGAGCCTCATCCCCGGTATAGGTGGCAGCCGAAAGCATGCGCACAACAGCGCGCGGCAAGTCATCCGCGGGACGGGCTACCGTTTCGCTCGCGACATGGACCTCAGCCGCCAGCGCCATAAACAATTCCAACATGGTAAGGTGTCTGACCAGACACCGGTTACCAAAACGTTTATGCGCCTACCGACTGCTGCTGGCACGGCCACTACCGACTTCAAATCGCCGTTCATAGCGCGTCACGAGCTCAACAATGATCACGGTCACGGCATGCGAGGCGACGCCCACCGTCCACCAGATCAGGGGCCAGAGCATGATATAGGTGCCGCCCCCGACGCCGATGCTGATACCTGTGAAAATGATGACCCCAAGCACATAGCTTGCAAGGTGGATCCAGAAGGACAGGCGCAAGCCCGCCGTAATCTTGTCCCGCTCCTCACGGAGCATGGCATCGGCCTGGGATTTGGCATCAATCGTCAGTGCCACCGGCTCTACATTAAAGGCAGCGCCAAGCGCCATGATGGACTCGCGCGAAGCGCCGTCGCCCCGTTCAATCCTCTGCACGGTTCGCAGGCCAATGCCCGCAAGGTCGGCGAGGTGCTCCTGTGACCAGTGACGCTCTTCGCGCCAGCGTCTTACCTTTTCAGCATCCGCATTGAATTGCATGTTGCACTCCTTCGATTTCAGTTTGGTCTTCCTGCAACCAAAGAAATCCAGAAATCCGTGTATTCGCCACGCCAGCCTTGCGCCACCGGCCCGCCACCATGCCGCCACGCCACCGCCAGCGGGCCGCCAGGTCGATACTCTTTTGAAGATACGCCGCTATACCCCAGAGATGACAAGCGGCCTGCCCCGGCATCAGCCTTTTCCTCGCAATCTGTCCAGCAATTCGAGGCCCGGCCTGGCCGCCTTCGATCCCCACTGACCGAACTTCATAGCGCCTTTGAGACGGCTTTCGATGAAGGCATCAAGCGCCTCCTCGTCGTGGCCTTCATCGAGCCAGAAAAGCACGATGGCCGGAAGCGTCGCAGATAGCAGCGCGCGTTTGGTCTCGCGATTATAGTCTTCGGCTGTGTCACCTGCTGCCAGCCAGATGGCATCGGCAGTCTTCCAGGTCCGTTTCGCTGCGTCCGGCGCATGCCAGGGCAGGAAGCCGCGAGCCGATGCCCGTTTCACTGCGAGCCTGTTCGGCTCAAGAGCCGTAAGCCAGGCCCGGATCCCGGCGGCAACTTTCTCATGTGTCCGCAAGGCGCTCATGTCGGCCTGCTCAAGCGCCGTCAGCATCTCTTCCTCGGCCCTGTCGAAGAAACGCTCGATGAGGTCGTGGACGCCGTTTGGGGCGGCCAGCGCTTTTTCTTCGGAACCAAACCCCGCTTCGCGCGCTGATATGGTAACGGCCTCGTCTGTCCAGCCGTCCGCTTCAATGCGAGGCAACAGGAATTCGAGCCATTTGTCCTGAAGTCTTATCGATGGCCTAGTTGCTGTCATTGCTGGCTCCGGGAGTAGGCAAGCCTGAAATTTGGTGTTATAGGCGCGCCTTCACAAGTTACTGACACGCCAGACTATCGCTCGGGCCTGCTCGAGCAAACCAATGGAGATTTGACCATCGTACAGATCGTTGTCCGCGACAACAATGTCGAACAAGCCCTTCGTGCGCTGAAGAAGAAGATGCAGCGCGAGGGTCTTTTCCGGGAAATGAAAGCCCGCACTCATTTTGAGAAGCCGTCTGAAAAGAAGGCTCGCCAGAAGGCAGAAGCTGTGCGTCGCGCTCGCAAACTTGCTCGCAAGCGCGCCCAGCGCGAGGGTCTGGCATAAGCTGAACCCGCCAGTTCTGGCGTGAAAACAAAGCCCCTCGGCAACTGCCGAGGGGCTTTTTTTATTGTCCGAAAAAATTGGGCAGCTCGCTCAACCGGCCTCTTTTTTCTTGCCCGGGATAAGCTTCGTGAACCATTTGCCGACATCGCCGACCCCGGCTCCATGCACCGCGCCTGCGCGGTAAACCCGCGAGGCAATCCACAAGACGCTCAGGCTCGCGACGACCATAAGCGCCAGCAGGCCCATCACTTCCCACATGGGGGGCGCCGTCGGCACACGCAGGATCAGCAGGAATGGCGTGAAGAACGGTATCCAGCTCATTACAGAGAGGATGGGCGATTCCGGATCGGAGATCGCCACCGTGATCATGAACATTGGCACCATAAGCAGTACGATGAGCGGCGTCATCAATGTCTGGGCCTCCTGGATCGTGTCACAGAGAGAGCCGAGCGCGAGGAACACCGCCCCATACATCAGATAGCCAAGCACGAAACTGAGGATCGCCGGCACCAGCAGGCCGGGTTTCAGCACCGCGCCTGCAACGGCGAACAGATTGTCGCGTATTTCCGGGTCCATCATGTTCGCGAAGCTTCCCGCCATTATGCTCGCGCCAATGGCCCAGACACCCATGAGGGTCAGCGCCACGGCCAGCACAGCGATAAGTTTTCCCGCCAGCATGTGCTAGTTTCACAGACGTCAGAAGCGCATCGAAAATCTTGTTGGACCGCTCTTCGATCGTGCCCATGAGCAGGTAATTGACGACAGAGAAGATAAGGAACCACAGCAGGAAGGCCATGAAGACCGCGGCATAGAATGGCGCCCGGTCTGCCATGGTTACCGCCGACCCGGTGTCCGAAGACGCAGGACGGGCACGTCGCTCGGCAACCGGACGGGACTGTTCCTCGGCTTCGGCGAGGATACGCGGGCTTACACCTGCCGCCTCGAATACGCGTCGCTCTGTCAGCGCCCGTTCTGTTGCGCGCACCCTGTTCAGGAGCGAGTCTGACGTGACATTCTCACTCCAGTATTCGATTTCGCCATCGCCGTCCGGCACGAATATCGCGGCAAACAGGGGCTGTGGCCCTGCATCTGTCGCGACCATCTGCTCACCCAGCAGGAAAGGACGGATTGATGCCTCATCTCCGGCGGGCGGATCTACGGCGATGAAATCAGCCTGCGGGACACTGGCAGCCGCCCCGCCAGCCCGTTCCAGCGCCTCATCGACACTGAGGCCCTCATCAATCGCGGCATCAAACGTAGTGACACTGCCATTCGGATTTCCATTCATCACGCCGATCGGGTCGATCGTCATACGGGCAACCAGGATGCGCTCTTCATCGAGCTGGGCGCGGAGGGCATCCGAAAAAGCCGTGCCACTCTCGATGACGGTATAATAACGCGTTGGCTGAGAAGACGCAGCCCAGCTTGGCGCCATGATACCAACCGCCATCAGGAGCGGCGTCAGCAACAGGCCGAGCCAGAAGCCCCAGGCCTGCACATATCCAAGATAGTCGCGCCGCGCGACGAGATAGATCGAACGCATCAGGCAGCCTCCGCTTTCGCAGCCAGTGTCATTTTCAGGTCTTCAGCCTCGGCTTCTGACACCAGCGACACGAACACATCGCGCAACTTGGCATCTTCAGGGCGGAAGCTCGTGATCGGCGCGCCCGCATCAATTGCGGCGCGCAATGCATCCTGGGCGTCAGTGCCGGCCGGGAGAGAGACGCGCCAGACATTTCCTGTCTTTTCGTTGTCAGCAAATCCCTTCGGCGAAATCGCGGCATCAAGGTCGAACCCGTCCGTGACACCGATCAGCGCGGCGCGGCCGAGTGCTCCGAACGCTTCGTCCAGCGTCCCATCGAACACCTTGCGGCCACGTGCCATCATCACGATGGAATCGCACAGCCGCTCGGCATGCTCCATGACATGCGTCGAGAAGAGGATGGTCGCCCCACGCTTGTGTTCTTCGATGATGAGGTCTTCAAGGCCCTGCTGGTTGACCGGGTCAAGACCAGAAAAAGGTTCGTCGAGGATCAGGAAATCCGGCTTGTGAGCGAGCGCGGACAGGATCTGGACCTTCTGCGCCATACCCTTGGACAGCTTTGAAACCCGCGAGCGCCCGAACTCTTCAAGGCCCATCACTTCGAGCAACTCGTCCGCCCGCTTGCGAGAACTGGCTGCGCTCATGCCTTTGAGGCGAGCGAAGTAGGAAATGATGGCGCGCGGGCTCATTTTCTTGTAGAGGCCGCGCTCTTCCGGCAGGAAGCCGACCCGGCGCAAGGCCTCGATATTCGGGCGCTCTCCAAACAGGCTGACCTCGCCCTGATCAGGACTAAGCACGCCGAGCGCCATACGCAGGCTGGTCGATTTACCTGCGCCGTTCGGCCCGAGAAAGCCGACAATACTCCCCTGCGGCACAGTCAAGCTGAGGTCTCTCACTGCTGTAAAGAAGCCGAAGCGCTTCGTTACCGCCTGCATTTCAAGTGGCACTGAAGTCATAACCCCTCCCTCTGGCAAATACGTTCTCGACTATCGATAATGTAACGTCTTGCTTCATGGCTAGCCCTTGCCAAGACATTAAACAGCGCGCAGGCTGACTGTCATGAAGTCCTTATCTGGCCTTGACCTGGTCGGCGCAACGAACGCCGCGCGCGCGTCTGCACAGCAGAACGATTCCGATATGCGCTGCCCCTCGACCCCTCAACCTGTCGATGAGCTGAGCCGTATCGAAGCGGCCCTACGCCGGCTTGACCTCGGCAAGTTCGGCCTTTGCCTGTATTGCGGCGACCAGATCAGCCTGAAGCGTCTTGACCGCGACCCGGCCATCTCGAGCTGCGGCACCTGCGCTGAGGACTAGCTTTGTCCTAGTCAGTGGCTGACAGCCGGAAGAGCACCAGGCCAGACACGATCAGTACCGCCGCAAGAACCCGCATCGGGCTCAATTCTTCGGCGAGGAAGACCGCACCAACGACGAATGCGCCAACCGCCCCGATACCCGTCCATACGGTATAGGCGGTACCCAGCGGCAGCGTCTTCATTGAAATCGAAAGAAGGCTGAAACTCGCAATCATTGCAATCAGCGTCACGACGGACGGCATCAGGCGGGTAAATCCCGCCGACTGTTTCATCGAATACGCCCAGACGACTTCCAGAACGCCGGCAACAAAAAGATAGGTCCACGCCATGCCAAACTCCATCAGGCGCCGGGCCGTCCCGGACTTCCAACCCTGTGCGGGCGAGGACGCGGCCTCTGTGATGGTTGCGGCGGCCGGGCAATACCCGGCCAGATTCATTTGCCTTAATTCAGACCTTCACGGCCGATCGCATAAAACCGCTCACGGCGTTGACGCTTCAGCTCTGAGGCTGACAGGCCATCAAGATCGCCAAGTGCCTTGTCGATCAGTTTTCCGGCCTGGCTGATGGCGCGCTGCGGGTCACGATGCGCGCCGCCAACGGGCTCTTTCACCACTGCGTCAACGACTTTCAGTTTCAGCAGGTCTTCTGACGTGATTTTCATCGCTTCAGCTGCATCACGCGCTTTGGCAGAGTCGCGGTAGAGAATGGAGGCGCAGCCCTCTGGCGAGATCACTGAATAGATGGAATGCTCCATCATCAGCACCTTGTTGCCCGCAGCAATGGCAATTGCACCGCCAGAGCCGCCCTCACCGATAATCAGCGCAACCATCGGCACGGTCAGTGTGAGACAACGCTCAGTCGAACGGGCAATCGCCTCGGCCTGGCCGCGTTCTTCGCCGGCCTTGCCAGGAAACGCGCCGGCCGTGTCGATGAAGGAGAGAACGGGCAGTTTGAATTTCTCGGCAAGGTCCATCAGTCGGACGGCCTTGCGATAGCCTTCCGGGTGCGCCATGCCGAAATTATGCCTGAGACGGCTTTCGGTGGTGCGCCCTTTTTCGTGGCCGATCACCACGACACTGCGGCCACGGAAGGTAGCAAGCCCGCCAATGACGGCCTCGTCATTGCCGAACACCCTGTCACCGGCCAGTTCCTGGAAATCATCGAACAGATTTTCGATATAATCGGAAAAATGCGGACGCTCAGGATGGCGGGCCACTTGTGTCTTGCGCCACGGGGACAGCGAGGAATACGTGTCCTTCAGCTGCTTGGACGCCTTGTCCTTGAGCTTCTTCAGCTCATCGGAAATGGACGGACCCTCGCCCGTCTGCGACAGCGATTCCAGCTCGGCAATCTTGGTCTCAAGCTCGGCAATCGGTTTTTCGAAATCGAGGTAAGTCGTTGGCATAGATGAAAACTAGCCGCAGTCGGCAAAGATTCCTAGGCTTTTCAACTGCGGCTTGTGCGTTCGTAGTAACACACATCCTCTTCGCCCATCCGCACCGTACCGTTCTGTATGTAGCCGAGTTTCTCGGCAATCCGGATCGAGGCGGCATTCTCGGCATCGATAATACAGACACTTTTTTGCGCGTCAGACTCTGAATCCAGCCAGCCGTGAATGGCGCGGACGGCTTCGCTCGCATAGCCCTGCCCGTGCCGGTCTGGCGCGATGATCCACCCGCATTCGGGAAATCCCCAGAAAGCGGGCTCAGTTTCACGATGAAAATCAGCAAAGCCCACTTCGCCGGCAAATTCCCCGGTCTTGCGCTCCTCCACCAGCCAGTAACCATAGCCGAGCACTTCCCACAGGCCGCGATTACGCAGGATATTGCGCGTCCAGACCTCATGCGGTGTTCGCCCCGTCCCGCCCCCAATGAAACGTACGACATCAGGATGACGCCAGTGCGCCGCCAGCGATTCAAAGTCGGATGCCTCATGGGCCCGCAGCTTCAGGCGCTCTGTGAGGATAACCGGTACGGGTCGCCCGCTCATTTCCGGCCTGCCTTCATCTGCTCCAGCATCCGGCCCATCGCCGCATGGACCGTCTGGATGGCTTTCAGGGGCCGCACCATGACCTTGAAATCAGTGATCAGCCCGTTCTCGTCCCATTCAATCATGTCCACGCCGTTGACTTCGATGCCGTCCATCACACAGGCAAATTCGAGCACGGCCTTGTCGCCACAGTCGAAGATGCGCGTATAGTGAAACGTGTCGCCGCCCAGCGTCTCGCCCGCTGCGCCAAGATACAGCATGGTGATCGCCTTGCCCTCTTGCGGCGTATGGACGACCGGACTGCGAAACACGACATCATCATGCATCATGGCAGAAAGCTCAGCCGGGTCATGGCTTTTCAGGATGTAGTCCATCCATCGCTGCAGATTGTCGGAATACCCTGTCGTGGGAACCATGCGCGTCTCCTCAACTATATTGTCTGCCTTCGCCATATCGCGAGTTTGGCCGTTGAAGAAGCCCGTCTCTGGTGCCCCCCTGCTGTTTATGGTTTGGTGCTGATAGCTGGGCGGGCCTTTTTGCAAGGAGGGCCAAGCCATGAGCGTTGCCCGCGTCACAGAAATCACCGCCAAAGGCAAATCCATCGAAGACTGTCTGGAGAAAGGCGTGAAGCGCGCGTCCGAGACGCTGAAGAATGTCGAACATGTCTGGGTGTCCGACATCAAGGCACGCGTTTCAAACGGCAAGATTGACGATTACTTTGTCACTATGAAAGTGACTTTCGTGCTCGACGACTAGTGTGCGGGGGCACTGGCGGCGAGAGGCAATCTCTCGCCGTCCAGCCCTAAGGCGTCATACCTATTTGCCGCCAAACGGTCGGCCAACAAGGTATTCGCCGAGCTCCCCGAAACAGTATCCTCGCCGGAACACCCAGCTTGAGGGAAAGTCCGGCTTCACGAAGATCAGCTGCACCTGCCCCCATGTCTGACGCATCTCGCCTGTCTCCGGGTCGACGATGGCTGTGCGGCAAGCCGGCGCCCCGGAGCCGTCAGGCTCAATCCAGACCCCTTTATAATCCCGCCGGCCTGTTGTCTGGCCGGCAAGGTCATGAATGTAGGCAATACCGCGCACGCCGGGCGCGCCGGTCGGATAGGTCAGCACCGCGTCACCAGCCGGTGTGTCATGGTCATAGATGACCTGGCCAACTTCAGTCATCCAGGCTTCGTCTGCGGCGGCAGCGCCACTGGCGAGCGCCGCAACGCCTGCCATCGCCATCACGAATTTCAGCATGTCCGTTCCTCTACATATCAGCCATCCGGCCGGCATCAGCCTTCAAGGCAGTACTGATACGGATAAACCACGTTCAATTGGCGCACCTGCCTGCCATCAACCACCTTCGGCTTGAAACGGAGGCTCTGCGTAGCGGTATAGGTTGGCGCATTGAACTGCGATGACGAACAGGCGGTGAGAATTTCTTCCGGGCTGCCTGACTTGTTGACGTCGAACATTGCAAAACATGCTGCTTCAAGGCCTGCCGAGGCGGCGGCCGATGGATAGGCTGGCACAGGGGGGCTGATGGGCTGGGCATCGCGGGCGACGACTTCGGTTGTCACGGGACCGCCCAGCAGTTCGTCATCCGATTGATGCTTGTGCGCAACCTCAGTCAGCCTGGCCTGCCAGCCTTCCGGAAAGCTGACGGTCGCAGGCGGCGCGCCGGGATGGCCGCACTCAGCGATCTGTCCGCTGAGCGGCATGTTTGCCACCGACGAACTTCCCGTCTGCGTGTTCCCCGGTCCGTAGACCTGGATCGGATCGGTTGCGCAGGCAGCGAGCAACAGGCCGCCGCCCACAAGGGCAATCATCAAGACTGGTTTCATAAGGGACCTCGGCTTTATGTTAACCGTGACCTTATCAGCCTCGATGAGCCTCCGCCAAGCGCCAAGCGCGGTGCCCGACTATTCCGGATCGTCTTCGAGGCAGTAATTGAACGGCAGCAGGATGTTCTGTGTCGCCGGGCTGTCTGCGCCCTCAGCCGCATCGAACTGCAGCGGATCGATAACCGCCGTCGTGGCCTCCGCAAAGGCCGGCAGGCTGCAGCTCGTCAGCACATTCTCGGTTTCGCCAGCATCCGTCACATCGAACATGACTTCGCATTTGCCTTCTACGCCGAGCACGTTGTGCAAGGCCGGATAGTCCGGGCTGAGCGCCGTTTTCGGCACCGGCATGACAACATCCCCGCCCGGCGGGTTGGCATTTGCGACACGCGCGTCCCAGCCTTCGACCGGCATCACGGACACCGCATTCGCGCCACCGCAGACCTCGATGTCACGGTTCTGGCTGAGCGTTGCGAGCGCCTCCGACGACAAGGGCGTTTCCAGCCGCTCATTCAGCGCATCGACCGTTTCCGGCTTAAAGCCGTGATAGTCCATCTGTGCCATGGCCGGTCCAGCCAGCATGGCGGTTGCGGCGGTTGCTGCGACAAGTCTTGAAATCTGCATGGGGTGTGACTCCTTGGTTACCCGTGGGATCACCAGCCACCCTAGCCTGCCAAGTAGGCTTCTGCCAAATCGGGGTCTTTCGCGGCGACGAGATCGGCAAGGTCGGCGATCACCTTGGCCTGCTTCCAGGTCGCGTCATCCTGCATCTTGCCGTCGAGCATCGCGACGCCAGATCCATCCGGCATGGCCTCAAGAATGCGGCGGGCAAATTTCACCTCGTTCGGGTCCGGGCTGAACACCTTCTTGGCAATCGCGATCTGGTTCGGGTGCAGGGACCATGTGCCGGAACACCCCAGCAGATAGGCATTGCGGAATTGCTGTTCGCAGGCCTCACTGTCGGAAATGTCACCGAACGGCCCGTAGAAAGCGTTGATCCCGGCCATGCGGCAGGCATCGACCATGCGGGCAATCGTATAGTGCCACGGATCTTGTTGGGCATTGGCGCGCGGGGCACCCTCCTCGTTCGGATCGTCAATCACACGGTAGAAGGGATGGCCGCCGCCGACGCGGGTCGTCTTCATCTTGCGGTCTGCGGCGAGGTCTGCAGGCCCGAGCGAAATGCCCTGCATGCGCGGGCTGGCCAGCGCAATCTCCTCGACCAGCGCCATGCCCTGCGCGGTTTCGAGAATGGCATGGAAAAGGATCGGGCGCTTCAGCCCCGCTTTTGCCTCAAGCTGCGCGACATACTGGTCAGCAAAGTGAATGTCCCACGGCCCCTCGACCTTGGGAAGCATGATCACATCGAGCTGGTGACCGGCCTTCAGGACAAGCTCTGACACATCATCCTGAAACCAGGGTGAGTTCAGCGGGTTCACACGGCTCCAGAAGCCTGTGCCCTTGGCTTGCCAGTCAACCATGCCAGCCATATCGATGGCCCCGGCGCGGGCTGCATACTTGGCGTCAGACGGGATCGCATCTTCGAGATTGGCCAGCACGACGTCGGCCTGATCAGCCATTTGCGGTACTTTCGCCCGCACCTTGTCGAGATGCGGCGGCACGAAATGGATCATCCGCTCCAGCCGCACCGGCAGGTCCCGCATCGGGTCGGGTGCGCCGATTGCAAGCGGCTTGAAAAAGTTTCGCGGTGTTTTCTGGCTCATCGTGGTCCTCCGTTGCGGCGCAACATAGACCCCGGTGCGAGCGGGTCAATCACGACAAGAGACCTGGCATGAGCTGCCCGGCTTTCAGCGTGTGAAGCTGTAATGATTGCGGCGGAACGCGTCAGGCTCACCGTCCAGCGTGACCATCTTGCGAATGGAGAAGGCCGATGGCGAGACATCATAGGTGTATTCGCAGGTCGCATCGACGCCGCTGTCGGTACAGGCGGCCTCGGTCACAAGCGTCAGCGTCTCGTCTTCTTCCATGCGACGCTTGACCGTTTCGTCATTCAGCATCCGGCCATCCTCGGAGATCGACACTTCGGCGCGGCCATTTGCGGCTGGTTCTTCGGGATAATCGAAATAGAGCTCGAACGTGTCGCCATTCTGCGCGACGGCAAGGTCTACAGGCAGCGTCACATCCTCGGTGGGCACGTCGTCATTCAGATAGGTCAGCGTGCCTTTCCAGTCATCTCCGACCAGAGGCGCAAGGTCAGCCGGACGGACCTTGGCGGCAAAATCATGCTCACCGCCGGACCCGCCGGATGCATTTCCACAGGCCACCAGGGCCAGCGCGGCCAGACAAACTGTTGAAGATCGTTTCATGCGAATACTCCCGCCGTTTCTGATCACAGTACGGCAGCGAAACGACTACGGATCAGATTTCTGCCGAGATTACTGAACGTTCATAAGCCAGCGCACGCAGGTAGAAGAGCGACGTGACATATGTTGCACCGGCCGCCGACAGGGCTTCGACGCTCCAGAACACGATGCCATGCGCGTGCAGGCCGAGCAGGACGATGGTCGACAGCCCGAGCGCGAGGGCGCCGGTGATTTCAAGGATGAAGAAGGAAGCGATGAGCGCGCGAAGAATGGCAGGCATGATCTAGTCTCGGTTTCAGGCGCGCAGACCAGCCTGCGCGCGGAATGCATATTGTAACGCCCAACGCCTTACGGGAGAGGGCTGCGGCAATTTATCTGCCGGCCAATGGATGCGCCGTTTCAAGCAGCTCCGCAAGTTCGTCCGTCAGGACATGCGTATAAATTTCAGTCGTCGAAATATCAGCATGGCCAAGCAGCATCTGCACGGATCGCAGATCAGCCCCGCCCTGGAGCAGATGGGTCGCATAGGCGTGGCGCAGCGCGTGCGGGTGGACGCGTTCGGCGTCGAGCCCGGCTTGCAGGGCGAGATCCTTCAGCATCTGACCGAGGCGGCGGCGCGTCAGGTGCATCTCCTTGCCGCGCGAAGGAAAGACAAACGCCGCTGCCCCGCCGGACTTCAGCGTCTTCTTCGGCAGGCTGTCCTCACGCACGGCGAGCCAGTCGACGATGGCCTCAAGCGCCGGTGCACCGAGCGGGCAGAGCCGGTCCTTGCCGCCCTTGCCTCGAATGATGATATCAGTCGTGTCCCAGCGATTGCCTTTGCGCCTCGGCAGGTTTCCCATCTTCAGGCTGACCAGTTCGCTGACCCGCAGCCCCGCCCCATAGAGCAGCTCGACCAGGCAGCGAAGGCGCATATCCTCTCCGCAGGCGTCGATCAGCACGGACAATTCCTCGCGCGACAGCACATCCGGTATGTCGCGCTGCGCCTTTGGCCCTTCGAGTTTCGAGGTCGGGTCATCCTTGCGGTCGCCCTCTTCGAACAGGAAGCGGAAGAAACGGCGCAGCGATGAGAACTTGCGGGCCTGGCTGCGCGGGGCGAGACCCTGGTCGGCGAGCCAGGTTGAATAGCGAGAGACCTTGCCGGCATCGGCCCGCACCAGCTTGCCCTTCATGAAGCCGGACGCATCGCGCAGGTCGCGGCCATAGGCGTCCAGCGTATTGGGTGAGGCGCCGCGCTCGGCACTCATCATTTCCAGGAAGGCTTCTATTCGGGCGGCATCTGACATGCCGGGAAGATGCCGCAGACATGCTTAATATCTGGCTTAAGAAAACGGGCGCGATCCCGAAAGACCGCGCCCGATTGAGGCAAGATTTTTCCGCCCGGCGAATTATCCCTCCGAAGGGTCTTCAGTCTTGTCGATCACAGGGTGGCCGTGATCGGGATCATCGTTCAGCTTATGCATGGCCACCACGACCCCCGACAGCGCAAGAATCGCGATCAGGTTCGGGAAGGCCATGGAAGCGTTGGCGATATCCCCGAACAGCCACAACGCATCCGTATTCGTCACGATTGCGCCGCCAAAGACCACAATGACCCAGAAATACCGGAATGGATGTGTCGCCCATTCACCTACGAGATAGGTGATCGCCTGCTCGCCATAATAGGACCAGCCGATAATCGTCGTGAACGCAAAGAAGAAGAGCGCAATGGTCACGACCCATTCCCCACCCGGGAAAGCCGCACCATAGGCCCGCGCCGTGATACCGGACGATTCGGCGTCCGTTTCATACACGTAACGCACTTCATTCAGGACGCCTGCATCGGTAGCGGACGCTAGTGCCTTTTCGAAATAGGCTTGCTCGTCGGCCTCCGTCGCATCGCCCGGAAGGTCTTTTGCGAGATTCAGGCCGCCCGCGCGGCATTCATTGAGGAAGGCAACAGCTTCATTGCCACGCGAGGCAATAATCGTATCACGCCCATCTGTGTAGGCCGACGGGAAGAGGTCTTCCGCGCCAGTGCCTTCTGGCAGGCTGGCATAGCCTTCCTCGATGCACTGATTGGCGGCGATGAGGCTTGGGCTTCGTGAGAAGTCGCCTGACACGGTCAGGATAACAAGTGCCGTCATCGTGCAGATCACGATCGTGTCTATGAACACACCGATCATCGCAATCTCGCCTTGCTGCACCGGATTTTTGGTCTGCGCCGCCGCATGCGCGATCGGCGCAGAGCCCTGCCCGGCCTCATTCGAGAACAGGCCGCGGGCAATACCAAATCGTACCGCCTGCATCATCCCGTAGCCGGCCGCGCCGCCGACAACTTCCTGCAAGCCGAAGGCGGATTTGAAGATCACGGCAAAGGCGTGTGGAATCTCGCTGGCATTTAGGATCAGCACCACGAGCGCGCACAGAACGTACGCCGCCGCCATGAGCGGCACGACCTTACCCGCGACATTGCCGATCGACTTGATACCGCCGATGATGACCGCGAAGACAAGGCCCGCAAGGACAATGCCGATGCCCCATGCCGGTATTGAGAAGCCGAGCGTTCCGCGCGAGGTCTCGATCGCCGTCTGTGCGATGGAATTCGCCTGGATCATGGAGCCGGTTGCAGCCGCTGAAAACAAAGTCCCGAGACAGAAGATAACGGCGAGCCAGCCCCAATTCTTGCCGAGGCCATTCTTGATGTAATACATCGGGCCGCCATTGATGCGGCCATATTCGTCAGTCTCGCGATATTTCACGGCCAGCGAACTTTCGGCAAATGCCAGTGCCATGCCGAGCAATGCGGTGATCCACATCCAGAAGATCGCGCCGGGGCCGCCCATTGCAATAGCCGTGGCCACACCTGCAAGATTACCTGTGCCGACCTGACCGGAAAGCGCGGTAGAGAGCGCCTGCCATGGTGTGATCGCGCCGTCTTCGCCTTGCGCCTTGCGGCCCTGCCAGACTTCCTTCAGTGCCGGAAAGAAGCGGAGAACGGGGCGTCCGCCCAGCCGGACCATGATAAAGAGACCTGTTCCTAGTAGCACGATGGCCAAGGGTCCGATCTCGCCGGGAATGACAACTGTGTCACCCCACTTACCGCCCCAGATAAATCCGGCGATATTTTCGATTAGCGTAACAAGCGCTTCCATAAGCCTCCCCGGCTCCCTGTAGCTATAAGACTACGGGCGACAGTAGACGTGTTTTCGCTTGTGTGAAGCAGGACGGGGCAGATTTTACATCCACCCCGTCCAAACGCGTAAATTTGTTGCGGCTCTGGTGTTTAAGCGCCGAAGCCTTCCCCGACACCGAAGTCCCGGCGGGCAGACACGATCGTCACCACAACACCGGCCAGCACGTCCAGCAAGGTCATGATCGTGATGATGAAGAATACAGATGTTGCGAAATTCGGCAGGAGCAGGAATTCGACCAGGCAGACGATGAACAGGATCATCGAGATGGCATGGTTGATGATGGTCGCCGTGCCGGTGCTCGTCGACTTCAGGATTTCCATGAATAGGAGGCCGATGGAGAACAGAATCAGCATCTCGCCATTCGTGATCGCCCAGTTCACACCAGAGATCATCGGGAAAGTCAGCATCGGCTTTTGCAGCATCGCGATGATCGGCGCGACATTGTTGATCACGCCATCGACCTGCTCACTGCCGCCACCATATGGCAACGCAATCAGATTATAGATGGCGACCGGGATGATCAGTAGCGGAAAAACTCCGAGTAGCACGCGCATATTGGATCCCCTGCGTATGTTTGGCACGCCCGACCGGGCCTGCCGTTTCTTTCGATCTTCAGCCCGCGCAATGGCGGCTGCACCAAAGATCCCTCTCAGACTCATGCCTAGCGTCCCCTTTGAGGCCTGTTAAGCACGAAAACACTAGCACATGATATGGCGAGTTTGAGGCGTGTCTTTTCAGACTCAGTCTCTCAGACCTCGTCAGCGCCTTCCGGATTGCGCCGCCGGCGGATCAGCCAGGTCACACCGCGCAGGTCTGACAGGGCCGCCCAGAGCCGTCCGAAATTGGTATATTTTGAGCTGCCTGCGCCGCGTTCACGATGGTTCACGTCCATGAACTCGACATCAAACCCTTCGGCCTTGATGAGGGCCGGCATGTAGCGGTGCATATGGTCGAAATACGGGAGCGACAGGAAAACATCGCGTTTGATGACCTTGATGCCACAGCCACTATCGTCGCAATCATCGCGCAGCATGCGGCGGCGGATCGAATTTGCGAACCGGCTGCCAAAGCGTTTCCAGGCCGTATCCTTGCGGCTCGCGCGGCGACCCATCACCATGGCAAGGCGTTCGGGCGCATCGGCACGCGTCAGGGCACGGTAGAGGTCTGGCAGGTCCGCCGGATCGTTCTGTCCATCACCATCCAGCGTCCCGACAACTGTTCCGCGGGCCGCGCGCACGCCAGATCGGATCGCCCGGCTCTGGCCAGCATTCTTGCGATGGCTGAGCACGCGCAGCGTTGGCATGTCCTTCTTCAGGGCGGCGAGCACAGCCCGGGTGTCGTCGGTCGACGCATCGTCGACGAAGATCATCTCATAGGCCCGGCCGTCCAGCGCAGCGGCGATTTCACGCGCCAGGCTTTCGACATTGCCAGACTCATTATGCACCGGAGCGATAACGGAAAATTCGAGGTGTGCTGCCAAGGGAGGGGGCCTTTCCCAGTTCTCTGGAGTGCCTCTTTAAGCGGTTCGCACCATTTGCGAAACCATGGATGAACGCAATCGCTGCGCGAAGCCGTGCCATCACGATAATATTCAGCTAGATCAGCCAGCCATGAATCCACGCACTGACCTTCCGATCGACAGCCTGCTTCCAGGCATCTGCGAAACTGTCCGGGCAAGTATGCGACTGGTGCTGGCCGCGCCGCCGGGTGCTGGCAAGACAACGCGTGTGCCGCTCGCCCTTGCCGGGCTGATCGACGGGTTTGACGCGCTTCCCGGCCGGATTGTCATGCTCGAACCGCGCCGGCTTGCAGCTCGCATGGCCGCCGACCGGATGGCCTCAACACTGGGTGAAAAGACAGGCGGCCGCATCGGCCTTTCGACGCGTGTGGAACGCAAAGTCTCTTCACAGACGATCGTCGAAGTCATCACGGATGGTCTCTTTACCCGGCGCCTGCTGGCCGATCCGACACTGGAAGGCGTTGCCTGTGTCATCTTCGATGAAATCCATGAGCGCAGCCTCAATGCCGATCTCGGTCTGGCGCTTGCCCTCGAAGCCCAGTCGGTCTTCCGGCGTGACCTCCACCTGATTGCGATGTCGGCAACACTCGACACGGAAAAGGTTGCCGGCGTCATGAACGCCCCGGTGATCGAGAGCGAAGGGCGCCAATACCCTGTCGAGACGAAATATCTCGGCCGCACGCGTGAGCGTATCGAAGACCAGATGGCCGCTGCGATCGGCCGCGCCGCGCGGGCCGAGGCCGGGTCCATTCTCGCCTTCCTTCCCGGCGCGGGCGAAATCCGCCGAACGGCAGAGCGCCTGACAAACCTGCCCGCCAATATCAGCGTGCACCCCCTCTTCGGCGCGCTCTCTCCGCGCGAGCAGGATGATGCCGTGCACCCTTCGCCAACGGGCCAGCGCAAGATTGTGCTCGCAACGGACATTGCAGAGAGCGCCCTGACGATTGACGGTGTCCATGTCGTTGTTGATTCCGGTCTTGCGCGGGTGCCTGAATTCGATCCGGCCAGCGGCGTGCAGGCCCTGCGCACCATCCGGGCCGCTCGCGCCAATGTCGACCAGCGCCGCGGCCGCGCAGGCCGTCTCGGCCCGGGCACCTGCTACCGCCTGTGGGATGAAGCAGAAACCCGCGGGCTTCTCGCGGCGCCGCAACCGGAAATCCTGAGCGCCGACCTCTCCGGCCTCCTGCTCACACTCGCAGACTGGGGCGAAGACGATCCGTTTCGTCTCACCTGGCTTGATGCTCCGCCTGTTGGCCGTATCGCGGCGGCAAAAGATGCCTTGCAGGCTTACGGCGCACTGGATGAGGCGGGCAGGCTGACCGGGCGCGGCAAGCAGATGGCCGCGCTTCCGCTCGACCCAAAATATGCGAGCCTTGTTGCCAGCGCCGCATCCGATGGTGAGCGCGCGCTGGCAGCCGAAATTGCGGCGCTCGCCAGCGAAGCGGGCATTGGCGGCAATTCGGCCAGCCTGACTGACCGGCTCGATGGCTTCCGGCGGGACAATGGCCAACGGGCCAAAGCATTACGACGACAGGCCGAACGCTGGTCGAAAGGTGCAGCGCCGTCTGGCGATCCTGCGCTATTCCTCGCACGGGCCTGGCCTGGACAGGTCGCTCGGCGCCGCGATGGATCAGCCACGACTTACTTGCTGGCTAACGGACGGGCGGGCGAGGTGTCAGCTGAGAGTGCGCTCGCGAAATCAGACTGGATCACCGTCATTGACATGGTCGGCGCAGCCGGGCGGGCCCGCATTACGCTGGCTGCACCGATCCGGGAAACGGACATCCTTGCCCTGCACCCCCCAGTGGCCGAGGACCGGGCGAGTTTTGACGCAGCAACGAAGAGCTTCAAGGGCAGGCGGGTGAAGGCTGTTGGTCAGATCATCCTGTCCGAAACCCCGCTGCCAAGGCCGGGCGGTGATGAGGCGCGCCGCGCACTGGTCGACTACATTGCCGAAAGCGGCTTTGAAGACATCGGTCTTGCGGACACCGTGAAGGCGTTCCTGTCGCGTCTTCGCCTACTGCATCAGGCCATGGGAAATGACTGGCCAATCATGGACGAGACAAGTCTTGCCCGGACAGCAGTGGACTGGCTCCTGCCGGCGCTCGGGTCCGGTAAGGGCTTTGCCATGCCGTCCGAGGGGGCCGTGCTGAATGCGCTGAAGCAGTCGCTCGGCTGGCCGAAAGCGCAGGAGATCGACACGCTGGCGCCGGTAACTGTCGGCCTGCCCAGCGGGCGAAATGCGCCGGTCGACTATCTCGATGACAATGCCCCACTGGTCGAAGCCAAGGCGCAGGAGCTTTTTGGCCTCAGCCGCCAACCCGCCATTGCCGATGGTCGCACCCCGGTCACGCTACAGCTCATCTCCCCTGCTGGACGGCCTATCGCCGTCACAAAGGACATTTCGGGCTTCTGGCAGGGCGGCTATCGCGACATGGCCAAGGATATGCGCGCGCAATACCCCAAGCATGACTGGCCGGACGACCCGGCCACGGCCCGTCCGCATGTCGGCATGACCAAGAAGCGGCTTGGGTCTTCGCAGAGCTGACCGCCTCAGCCGGCCGGCGGGTGTAACAAGGCCCTGCGGTTCGCTGACGACGATTGGCCCTCTAGTCTGGCGTCGCAAGCGCTGCGGGCAATACGCTCTTCTGGAAGGCATTGCTGGCTTTCCAGTACTCACCAGCAGGATCCCAGGCCTGGAACACAGCCACGACATCCTGATCCGGGAACACCATGATCCGCTGTCCCCCAAGGCTCTTCCCCCTCAATTCGGGCGGCGTTCGTTGCCCCAGTCCATGCCCATGGATTTCTTCATCCAGTCTGAAAAGGTGCCTGGCTTTTCCAGGTTTTTCGGATCGAGGGTGCCGAAGGAAACGATGGGGCCATCTGCGGCCTCGAGGCGCACGCCAGCGACCTGCTGGTGCGGACTGCCCCAATTGCCATAGCTCGTACTCGGATCGAGCAGCAGCATGAGCTTCTGGCCACCGCGCCCTTCCCTGTCCTTGCCGAAAACCAGCCCATAGACCTTTTCACGGCTGAACCCGCCGCTATGGGCCTGGCGCTTGCCGTCGAGCAACACTTCATCCCAGAGCAGGTTGCGACGCCATTGCAGGACGTGCATTTCTTCGTCATCGGTGATGACCTTGATATCGACCTGATGGAGGCTGACCCGGACCAGTTCTGCACGCATTGGGATTATCCTTCTGATATTATCGAATAACGATAAACAAAAAATCAAACATCGTCAAGTACGTTGAGAAATTGAAAGGACGTTCCCGTCGGGATCTTTGAACCATAGAATCTGTACGTTCTGTCCGGGCACCGTCCAGATGCCGTTTTCGTCCTGGCCCATGCCGTCAAAGATCAGGGGCTCGACGCCCTTCCCCATCAACTGCGCGCGCATCGTAAGAATATCGCTCACCTGCCAGTCGAGGACTGTGAAGGGCTGTGGTGTAGAGGCGGCCACTTTCGATATTCGCAGCTCAGCACCAGCCAGCTGATAAACTACCGCAAAATCATCTTCGCTATGCAGCGTGAATTCAAGCGTGCCCTCGTAGAATTCACGGCAGACGACTGCATCGGAAGTCGCAAGAAAAAAGCTCGGTTTGGATGACTGTAGCAACGAGAAAAGGCTCCCATCCTGATGACCAGGCGGGAGCCTCTCTATTTAACGCACACACGTCAAATCAAGATCAGGTGACGGCTTACCGCCCGGCGAGCCGCAGGAAGCGGTCGCGCACATCCTTGTCAGTCTTGAAGACGCCGGTGAACTGGGTGGTGATGGTCGACACGTTCGGATGGTGAACACCGCGTGTCGTCATGCACTGGTGGACCGCATCGATCAGCACGGCAACACCGGCTGGCGCGAGGCTTTCGGTCAGCGCGTCGCAGATCTGCGCAGTCATCGTTTCCTGCGTTTGCAGGCGCTTGGAGAAAATCTCCACCACGCGGGCAATCTTGGAGATGCCGACAACGGCCTGCGTCGGCATGTAGGCGACGTAAGCCGTGCCGAGGAACGGCGCCATATGGTGTTCACAATGGCTCTCAACGTCGATCTCGCGCAGCATGACCATGTCATCATAGCCCTGCACGTCATCGAAGGTGCGGGAGAGATATTTCACAGGGTCTTCGTCATAGCCCTGGAACCATTCCTTGTAAGCATTGACGACGCGCTTTGGCGTATCAATCAGGCCCTCGCGGCGTGGATCATCCCCGGCCCAGGCCAGAAGCGTGCGCACAGCGTCTTCGGCTTCTGCCTGTGTTGGTCTTTTTACGGGGTCGCCTTGCGCGAGGTTTTTATTTGTCGTGATGGCATCCATCGCCATGGTGAAATCCTACTGTCTGAGGGACGGAGGTCGAGCCGGATGTTCTGTGGGTGAGCCCTACGCACCCCAATACCGGACTTAACGCCCGCCCGAGTTCTACCCTCAGGGCGTGGCACAGACATAAGGCACGAGAAGCGTCTTTTCCAGCAATAGAATGTGTTTTCGCGGCGTAAGGCCGCGTGCAAAAGGGCGAGACGGCTTGGCGCGGCAGGGTTGTGATGTCATAAGACGGCCGCGTTTGAAGGACGTTACCGAATGGCAAATGCCGCCCTGCTGCATGAACGACTGGCCTTGAATTGTTGCGGGTGCTGATGCACCGCGCTTCGCAATGAAGCCTGCCGGTTCCGTTCTTTTTACTTTCAAGGCCTAGAAGTCCATCATGACCATCAAGATCTACAACACGCTCGGGCGTGAGAAGCAGGTATTCGAACCGCAGGATCCGGCGCGCATAACGCTGTATGTGTGTGGGCCGACTGTCTATAATTACGCCCATATCGGCAATGCGCGGCCCCCGGTTGTTTTCGACATCCTGTTCAGGCTGCTGCGTCGCACCTATGGCGAGAGCGCCGTGGTCTATGCGCGCAACATTACCGACGTCGAAGACAAGATCATCGCGCGGTCGCTGGCCGACGGCACGCCGATCCCCGAAATCACGCAGAAATATGCGGGCATTTACAACGCCGATATCGCCGCGCTGAACGTATTGCCACCGACAATCGAACCGTGGGCGACGCAGCATATTGACGGCATGGTCGCGATGACGGAGCGGCTGGTGAAAAAGGGCTATGCCTACGCCGCCCCGTCCGGTGTCTTTTTCGATGTCGAGCAGATGCAGGACTATGGCAAGCTGTCAGGCCGCAAGCTCGAGGACAATGAAGCTGGCGCACGCGTTGCCGTGTCTGACGAGAAACGCAATCCGGCCGACTTCGCGCTGTGGAAGTTTGCCAAGCCGGGCGAGCCTGAAGATGCCATCTGGGACAGTCCCTGGGGTCGCGGGCGTCCGGGCTGGCATATCGAATGCTCGGCCATGGCGGCAGCGCATCTCGGCAAGACAATCGACATTCATGGCGGCGGCATCGACCTGCAGTTTCCTCATCACGAGAATGAAGTCGCCCAGTCAGAATGCGTGCATGGAGAGCCGATGGCGCGCTTCTGGATGCATAATGGCTTCCTCGACATGGACGGTGAGAAAATGTCCAAGTCTCTCGGCAATGTGAAACTGATCCATGAGCTGCTGGAAGAGTGGCCGGGCGAGGTACTGCGCTTTGCGTTGCTGTCTGGCCACTACCGCGCGCCCCTCGACTGGACGCGTGACCTGCTCGAGCAATCGAGAACAACACTTGGCCGCGTCTATGGTGCGCTTCGCCGCGTCTGGGCCGCTGAAGGCGGCACGCCAAAAGACAAATCCGTCCTGAAGGCGCTGAGCGATGATCTGAATACGCCAATCGCCTTGTCGCAACTGGCTCGCCTGGCCTCCGAGGCCAATCAGGCGGCCGACGCGAAAGACGAGGCCGGCATGGCGCAGGCGCGGGCAAACCTCCTGGCCGCCGGCGAAATGCTGGGCCTGCTGACCATGACCCCGGCTGAATGGGAACAAGGCGGCAGCGAGGATGACAAGTCACGCATCGATGCACTGGTACAGGCCCGTATCGACGCCCGCACCAGCCGGGACTGGGCCGAAGCCGACCGCATCCGCGATGAACTTGCCAGCGAAGGTATCGAGATCATGGACGGGCCAAACGGCTCGACCTGGCGGCGGAGCTGACCCGGCAATTCGCCGGGCCGGGTTAAACCGGCTGAAGTAAATCTGTGCGATGGACCTGATAGCTGATCAGGGAAAACCGTCATGGGTATTTGCTCGAAGTTTGCTATTGCGCTCGCAGGATTGTTGCTCGGCGCCTGCAGCCAGGACCCGTCTGCAACGCGGGCGATGAATGTTGACCTGCATGCGCTGGATGATGGCGGCCAGCCTGCCCTGAAGCTCGGTGATGTGGCGGTCGGTCGCTTTTCGCCAGCAGTCAAGGAGCGCCCCGCGAGCTTTGAGCCCATTCCGGCGCGTCCGCGCTGCGGCCTGCCCCGGCCCTCAAATGGCGCCGAAATCGTCCGCACCTATTCCTATGGCGGCGGCAGCTGGTCACCGCTCTATTCCGTCGAACGACGTGGTGAGCTTGTCATGGGCTCCCGCAATACACGCCCGGCCCGCATTCTTGTGACCGAGACCGAAAAGCCGGTTTTCCTGTTCCTGACAAGCTATGATGACCGCCTCTGGATCATTGATGTCGCCCCCGGCGCGACCCTCGATGGCGTTGCGATTTCCGGCTATGAGCACCAGGCCGTGCTGGCCGACATCGACCCGAAACGCATCGGCTTTGCGACATTCCGGGGCCAGAGCGACTGCACGATCATTCCAAAGCCGCGCCATGTCAGAGGGTCTGGCTCTGTCGCTGGCCTGAACCAGCAGCAAATGGAAAAGATGCAGGACCAACGCCGCGAGGACATGAAATACGATCAGTGGATGGCCAGCCGGATCGGCAAGCCGACCATCGAATATTTCCCCAGCACACTCGCAGCGCTGCTCGTCGGCCCAAGGCCCGCGCAGCCCCTGCAGCTATCATCGCCTGAAGGGCGAACCGTCTACGTGTCCGAAGGCGCCGAAGTCTTCTGGGGCTCCGTCGATGATATCCGGGCCGAGAACAAGAAGGCCCGCACAGCGTTAGGCTACTGAAACGCCTCGATCCTGCGCACGAGCTAAATTACTCGACCTCGGCGCGCAATTGGGCAAGAGTGCACGCATGGGATGTGGCTGGATGAAATCTATACTCGTATTGGCAATGCTTGGCTCGGCTGTGGCAGCGTGTGCGCCCAGCCAGAAGGTGCAGTCACCCGGCATTGATGGCGGCTACACCATCTATCTCGTCCGCCATGCGGAAAAAATGGCCGATGCTGACGATCCGGCACTGACACAGGATGGAGAGGTCCGCGCCGAACAGCTCGCAGACCTTCTGGAAGACGCCGGCATCGAAACAATCTGGTCGACGGATTACCGCCGCACCATGGCCACTGCTACGCCGCTCGCGTCGCGCTTGGGGCTTGATATTGCGGTCTACGATGCCGGCAATCTTCCAGCTTTTGCAAGCAAGGTTGAAGCGGCAGGTGAGACGGCTCTTGTCGTCGGCCATTCAAATACGACCCCGCCTCTCTCTGCCCTGCTTGGCGGGGAACCAGGCGAGGACATAAACGAGGCCGCTGAATATGACCGCCTATATGTCCTGACAGGCGTCGGAACCGGCGACACCAGGACCGAAATCCAGCGGTTCGGAGCCGTCTATGACGCCCCCAGCGACTGACAAACCTGCGACGAAAAGCGAGGTGAACGACCTGCGCTCGCTGCTGAGGTCGCTCGGCGAAAATACCGAAGGCGAATCAGTGACCATTGCCGACCTGCTCGACGCGGTAGGCCGGCGGTCCTATGGGCCGGTCCTGCTGCTGCTTGGCTTTATCGCCGTCAGCCCGCTCACACTGGTGCCGGGCGCGAACTGGCTGGTTGCGCTCGTCACTTTCATTTTTGCCATGCAGATCGTCGTCGGCCTGAAATATCCATGGCTGCCAAAACGCGCGCTGAATGTCAGCTTTCCGCGCAAATACCTGTTGTCCGGCATCAAGGCGCTTGAGAAGCACGCTTATGTTGTTGACCGCATCCTGCGGCCGAGACTGACTTTCTTGACCCGTATCCCGTTTATCAATATCGTGGCACTGGCCTGCGTCGCGGCGGCGCTTATTACCATTCCGCTTGGGCTCATTCCGTTTGGCCCGCTCCTGCCGGGGCTGACCGTCCTGTTGTTCGGCCTTGCCCTGACCGCCCGCGACGGCGTTGTCCTGCTGGTCGCCGGTGCCAGTCTTGCCGGGGCCATCATGATCCTGATGAAAGTCCTGCCCCGCGTGATGAGCTTCTTCAGCTAGGCCATCAGATTCACCGGATTCACTTGATCTTCACGCCCTTCGAGGCGATCTAGGAGCCATGAGCGCAGAGCTTTATCATAATCGCGTGCTGGAACTGGCAGCAGACATCCCGAATTTCGGGAGCCTCGAGGATGCCGACGCATCGATCGAAAAGGTCTCGCGTATTTGCGGATCGATCGTACGGGTGGACATCCGGCTCAGTGAAGATGGCGAGACGGTCGAGGCCGTCGCTGTCGATCCGCGTGCCTGCGCCCTCGGTCAGGCGGCAACATCAATCCTGTCAGAGAATATCGTCGGCGCGCCGACAGACGAGGTCATCGCAGCGCGCGACGCCCTGCGCGCCATGCTGAAAGATAATGCCGACGCCCCGCGAGGCCGCTTTGCCGAGCTTCGCCACCTTGCAGGTGTCGCAGATTACCCGCCACGTCACACCTCGACGATGCTCGCTTTCGATGCCGCCGCCGAGGCCATCGAGACCGCACGAACTAAGCGGGCTGCGGCGGCCAAGCGCACCGCCGTAGCCGGTTAGCGGCCCATATCCAGGCCTGGCACAGCCTCGCTGGGTTGTGAGCCGCCGCGCGCACGTCTAGAACCGCTTTCGAAATATAAACCGATCGGATTTGAAGCGCATGTCCGCACTTCGCAGCAAAGCCGCCTATGCGACGCTGAAGGCATACAAACTGACACTGTCTCCGGCCTTCCAGGTCTTTGGGGCACAATGTCGGCATGTGCCGACCTGCAGCGAATATTGTGCGGGTTGCGTGTCTGAGCACGGCGTGTGGACAGGCAGCTGGATGACGCTGGCGCGTCTGTCACGCTGTCGCCCCGGCGGCTCACGCGGGTACGATCCGGTTCCTGAGAAAGCAAACTCTTCACCATTCTGGGCTCCATGGAGAGCCGGAGACTGGGCCGGCGGCGAACGTGCGTTCCCTGACGCCCAGCCAGACTGAATTTGAAAAGCAAGATACAATGATCAACGTAACACTGCCCGATGGATCGGTGCGAGAATATCAAGACGGCGCGAGCCCGTCCGATGTCGCCATGTCGATCTCTCCCGGCCTTCACAAGGCTGCCCTTGCAGCCAAGGTGGACGGCGAAATGTATGACCTTAACCGGCCACTCGGCGGGGATGCACAGGTCGCCATCGTCACGGCGCGCGACCCGGAGGGCCTTGACCTCATTCGCCATGATGCAGCGCACGTCCTCGCGCAGGCCGTGCAGGAGCTTTACCCCGACACGCAGGTCACGATCGGCCCGGTGATCGACGACGGCTTCTACTACGATTTTGCCCGCGAGCATGCATTCTCGACGGAAGATTTCGAGAAGATCGAAGCGAAAATGCGCGAGATTGTCGACAAGGATTATCCCATCGTCCGGGAAGTCTGGTCGAAGGATGAGGCCATTTCGACGTTCAAGAAGATCGGCGAGGACTACAAGGCGCAGATCATCGATGACATCATCCCGCCCGGTGAAGACATTTCCGTTTACAGGCAGGGTGACTGGTTCGATCTCTGCCGTGGGCCGCACCTGCCTTCCACGGGCAAGCTGCCCAAGGCATTCAAGCTGATGAAGCTTGCCGGGGCCTATTGGCGCGGCGATCATCGCAACGAGATGCTTCAACGCATGTATGGAACGGCCTGGGCAAATGACAAGGATCTCAAGGCCCACCTCGTGCGTCTGGAAGAGGCGGAGAAACGCGACCACAGGAAACTCGGCGCGCAGCTCGACCTGTTCCACCTCGACGGCCTGGCAGCGGCCGGGTCAGTCTTCTGGCACCCGAAAGGTTTCCTGATCTGGCGCCAGATCGAAGCCTATATGCGCCGTTGCCTCGACACGTCGGGCTATGAAGAGATCAAGACGCCGCAGCTCATGGATTCGCACCAGTGGGAGAAATCCGGTCACTGGGGCAAGTATCGCGAGAACATGTTCATCGTGCCGGACTTCATCCCCGAGGGTGAAGAAGGTGTCGAAATCTCCGTGCCGGAAGACGCCAAGCTGATGGCGCTGAAGCCGATGAACTGCCCGGCGCATGTCGAGGTGTTCAAGCAGGGGCAGAAATCCTATCGAGACCTGCCACTACGGCTGGCCGAGTTTGGCTGCTGTCACCGCAATGAACCGCACGGTGCCATTCACGGCATCATGCGCGTGCGCCAGTTCACGCAGGACGATGCCCACATCTTCTGCCGCGAGGACCAGATCGTCGAGGAGTCGATCCAGTTCTGCCGGCTCCTTGAAAGCGTCTATCGCGACTTCGGCTTCGAACAGATCGCCGTGAAACTCTCGACGCGTCCGGAAGTTCGCGCCGGAAGCGATGAAACATGGGACCGCGCCGAGAAGGGCCTGAAAGAAGCCGTCGATGCAGCAGGGCTACCATGCGAAATCCTGCCCGGCGAAGGCGCATTCTACGGACCGAAGCTCGAATTCCAGCTCACGGACGCCATCGGCCGGATCTGGCAGTGCGGAACGTTGCAACTCGACTATGTATTGCCCGAACGGCTCGGCGCCGAATACGCAGCCTCCGATGGCTCAAAGCAGCGCCCCGTCATGCTACACCGAGCGATCCTTGGCTCAATGGAACGCTTTATCGGCATCCTGATCGAGGAATTTGCAGGGGCTTTCCCGATGTGGCTCGCACCGGTTCAGGTCATCGTCGCAACGATCACGTCCGAAGCGGACGGATATGCCGAAAAGGCCGCCGAAACACTGCGCAAGGCAGGGCTTCGCGTCGAGGTCGACACGCGCAATGAGAAGATCAACTACAAGGTCCGCGAGCATTCACTCCAGAAAGTCCCGGTGATTGCTGTGGTCGGACAAAGGGAAGCTGAAGACGGCACGCTCGCATTGCGCAGGTTCGGCTCTAAAGGACAGGAAATCCTGTCCCTTGAAGAAGTCGCCGAAAAGCTGTCGGATGAGGCAACACCTCCTGATGTAAAGCGCACCAAGGCCTAGAATGACGAAAACCCGCGGTTTCAGCTACGCCGTAGTCCTGGCCGCGGCATTCGTCCTTTGGTTGCCGGTTTCCCTGTTCGGCACGCAGGGTTTTTCAGGCCTTTTGGGGCTCGCAGCGATCCCGGCCGCCTTCTTCGCACCCCTCAGCAGGTTCAGCCGGGTTTTTCTCGCCCTGATGGCCCTGTCGCTCTGGGCCGCGCTGAGCAGTTTATGGTCAGCCGAATCCGGCATGCTCGTCGCGGGGGCGATGACAGATGGCAATTTCAGTATTGATGCGGCCGGCATCCGCGTGCTGCTGACGACACTTGCGGCCGGTCTGATGATTTCGGCAGCCCTGCGGATTGAAACAGGCAGTGCCCCAAAAGCCATGTGGGTAATGCTGGGGGTACTTGTGGCGCACGGGCTGCTGACCCTTGCCATGGGGCTGCTGCCCGGTGTCACACTGGACGCCTATGCACCCTTTAGCGACCGGGTGCACGAAGCACCGCAGAATATTCTCAGAAGCGCCAACGCCTTCCTTCTCGGCTTGCCGGTTCTGCTGGGCGCAATCTGGGCATTCGCTGGCAAAGCGCGAAGCGTATGGATCGCCGGCACTCTGCTGGTATCGCTGGTCGCCTTCTATCTTGTCGGGTCGGACGTCGCCCTCCTGGGGGTGTTCGCCGTTGCCGCATCGATTGGTGTGACCTGCGTGGCCCGCCGCCAGGGATTTCGTATCCTGTTGATCTGCGTAGCTGTGTTCACGACCCTCTCGCCGCTGATCCTTGGCGTGGGCGGCGCGCTCGTGTCGAAAGCTGGGATGCCACTTCCATCATCGGTCCAGTCCCGTGTCTGGGCCTGGCAGCTGACCACGGACAAGATTGTCGAACGTCCCGTCATCGGTCATGGCATCGAAGCCTCAAAGGAATGGCGTGAAACCTTTGGCGACAATCCCGAGCTGCTTGAACAGATGATCGAGCAGACCGGCATTGATGACGGGCGGTGGAGCTATTATCGCATCCTGCCGGGGCATCCCCACAATATGGCGCTACAGCTCTGGGCCGAGATTGGCGGCATCGGCGTACTGCTGGCTGTCCTGTCGCTGGTCCTGATCGCATGGAAACTGCCACCGCCAGCTGAGCTGCAACAAAGCACGGCGATTGCAACCGCAAGCCTGATAGGCGCCGGATTCTCGCTGTTCAGCCTGTCCTATAGCGTATGGAATGAGGCATTCTGGGCAACACTCGCCATTGCAGCCGCTGGCATCATCCTGCTCGCAAAGACGACGGCGAAGCCATGATCAACCAGCCCGTGACCGCCATCGTGGTGACCTATCACACCGGGCCGCACTTGCGCGAATGCCTCTACGCGCTCGACAGCGACCCGGATGTTTCCGCGATCGCCATTGTCGATAATGGCAACCCGGCGGAAGACCAGGTCTGGCTGAAGGATTTTGCTGCTGCGCGCGCCGGCGTCCGGGTCCTGTTTTCAGAACGCAATCTCGGGTTTGGCACGGCGGTGAACCTCGGCGCTGCCGGTGTGCGAGACGGCCTGCTGCTCATCATCAACCCGGACGCCATCATCAAGCGCGGCTCTGTGACAACCCTTGCAGAAGCGGCGAAAGACCTGACGGAGCCGTGGGTCGCAGGCGGCAAGATATTCGATGTGCACGGCCGCGAATCGCGCGGTGGCCGGCGCCGCAAACTCACCTTGTGGCGCGCACTGACCAGTTTTGCCGGGCTCAACACCTGGACGCTTGAGAAAAAGCCGCCGCCTGCTGCCCCCATCGAGGTTGGGGCCGTCTCTGGCGCACTCATGCTGATGAGCAAGCCGGGTTTCGACCAGCTTGGCGGGTTTGATGAAGCCTATTTCCTGCATGTCGAGGATGTCGATTTATGCCGCCGCGCATGGGACGCAGGCGGCAAGGTCATCTACTGCCCAGAGGCCGGCGCGCTGCATTATGGGGCAACTTCCGATGCGCCGGCAAAAACAGTTGCCGCCCACAAGGCTGACAGCCTCGCCTATTATTTCCGGAAGTTCGCGGGCAACCCGGTCGAACGGGCCATTGCCGCGGTTTTCTCGTCAGCCATCAAACGGATCATCCTGGCGCGCACGCACAATCAGGGCTGAAAGTTCGGGACCGTCTCCGGTGTGCCGGGCGCAGGCGCATCCCGGCGCACAATGCTTGACACACGCGGTGTGAAATCCTGCCAGTCATATTCGGTCAGCTTGAATGCCCAGCCTTCAGCCCGGTCATTGATGGTCTGGGCCCGGCGCGCCCCTTCTCCTGCCTCAACCGCGCGCAGCGTGCACCAGAAGCCATCGGCTTCGCGCCAGGCCCGCAGGTCGATCTCAAGCCCATCATAGGTCTGCGTGATGTGCCGCGCGACAGGGCGCGTTTTCAGGTCAGCGGCGGGTTTCACATCAATCGGTGCAAAACGTGAAATCGCAAGGGCCGGGGTTGATGCTGCGAGGCGACTGCGCAGTCTGTCATTCTGGTGCGGTGGGGCCGGTACAAAGCTGCGCGGTCCGCTGCCCGCCTCGCGGGTGAGGTAGAGCGACGTCCCCGTTGTATCGGTCAGCCGCACAGCAGAGATCGTCGCGGGGTCGATGTCCACGATGTCGAGATCGAGCCAGGCTTCGCGCGTGTAGAGCGGCGGCAGGCTGCCTTCGGCGCGGAAGGCCACCGTCTCATTCGGGTCGCGTGCATAGAGCGTGTCGTCCCGCCGGCCGGTAATCATCTCGGCCGTCTTGGCTCCATTCGCGGCGAAGACTTCGACCAGGATTCCATTGCCGCCCTCGCGTGGATCGGCGAGGCCGAGCCGGCCAAACCGCTCAGGATCGGCCGTGCGCCGACCACCCCAGCTCAATGTTTCAAGCCCCTCTGCCAGCTCATTCAGCCGGTCAACGCGGATCGGGTATCCGCCGGTTTCGACCATCACCCATTCGCCGTCGCGCCGCTCCAGCGTGTAACGCTCATCGGCCATGGTGAACCGGATACTTCCCGTATCACCGCGAACGGTTGAAAAATTCTTCAGCACAGGATCGCCGGTTCGCGGGCTCACATCATTTGTGCTGGGTGAGAACAGGCTCATCAGGATCAGCACGATCCACAGGATCACGGCGGCGATCAAAAGCCGTTCAACCGTCTTGCGGCGGCGGGTATCGAGTGCGGCACTCATCGCGTCGCCCCCTTTCGGCGCTGCCACCAGATCAACAGGCCAAGCAAACCGATAATGATCGGCCCGCCAAAGATGTTGATGAATTTGAGCCAGCCTTCGAGGCCATCAATATTGCGGCGGAAATCCCGCTCGATGGCGCGCAATCGCGAGCGCGTCTCGACAATATCCTCTCGCAGCTGCGACAGCTCGATCCGCTCTTCCTCGGTCAGCGTCGCCTGCAGGTCACCCTCGAAGAAGCCATCCGTCGAACCGATCTGCTGCAATTCCTCCAGCCGCGACTGGGAGCCTTCAAGGCTTTCCTCCAGGCGTGCCTGTTCATCAAAGAACCTGGCCTGCGCTTCGTCCCGCATCGCGTCAACGCGGGTCATCGGGCGGCGGCTGGATGAGCGGGCCCGGAGGCTAAGCAGGTTGGCATCACCCGAAAGCACATCCAGTGCATTCATCAGGAAGGCGCCATTGTCCGCAAAAGCCGTGGCGTTTTCGAGGTTCACATAGAGCCCGTCATCAACCATGTCGGCATCCGAAACAATCAGCAGCTCGGCGTCACGCTCGCTAGTCGAGACATGTGGCAGGGCTTTCTCGGCTTCGGCGCGGGCAAGTTCCGCCAGCACCGGATCGTCAGGCATGTCGGCGGCAGGCGGGCCATCGGGAAAGGCAGACACCAGCGCGCCATGCACCCGCACAGCCAGCGCGCGTTCCCCGTCCAGGGGCTCATACAGGGCGAGTGTATCCTGCGCGGAAAGCTCTTTCACCGCTTCATCAGCTGGAATCCAGGACGGCGCCGGCCCGGTCTCGACAAGCACCTCCTTGTCGATGGGCGAGTCCGGATCAAGGATCAGCGCACCGGGTGCACCGAAATTCACTGTGCGGCCAAGATCCGTCGTGATGAGGCTGTCGGACGACATCAGCGCGGGCGTCGCGGCCAGATAGAGCGGGTGGCGCACCACAGTGGTGCGTCCTTCGCTCACCGTTGCCTGGATCGGCAGCGCACTCTCGGTGTCGGCCAGCGCCTCTTGCGAAAGCTCAATGCCCCAGACCTTGCCGAAGCGGCCAAGGTCAGACCGTGTATGCCGTTCGCTGATACCGGAAAAGTCACTGCCACGCGCTGTCTTGGCCGCCGGGTCAACCAGGATGATTGCCCGGCCCGTCCGCAGGATAAACTGGTCGACCAGCCATGCCTGCCAGTCATTGAGCTCCGGCGGATGCACCATCACCAGCACGTCCATGTCCTCGGGCAGGGAGAAGAAATTCTCGTCAATTTCTTCCAGCGTGAAGCTCTTGGAAATTTCCTGAAGGAAAGTGTAGCCGCTCTCATCGCCATTCCCGCTCATGCCCTGCAGCGTCGAGAGGACACCGACATTTGGTGGTTCCGGCCGGTCCAGCCGGGCGATCAGGCGTGTCAGGTCGTATTCGAGGGTTTCTTCCTGCTCTGGCGCAAGGAAGGGGATGACACGTTCGTCGTCGACCGTGTTGCGGCCGATCAGGCCGAAATAGAGCGGGTCGCCGCCATCTGTATCGACCGCCACGATGCCAGCCGCAAGCGCTTCGTCTTCGGCTTCGGAGAAAGGCTCAGGGTCAATCTCGCGGATCCGCAGGTCAGCCCCGCCAACAGCCTTATAGGCATCGAGCAGTTCGCGCACGCGCGTCGCATAGGCCCGCACGGCCGGGTATTCCTGTCCGGTCTGGCGAGTGTAGACGAAAGTCAGGTCAACCGGCTCTTCGAGGCTGGAGACAACTTCCTTGGTGCCGCCTGACAGCGTGAAGAGGTCATTCTCGGTAAAATCGATGCGGGCTTCGCGCAGGATGGGCTGCAGGATCAGGGTGGCGGCAAAGAAGATGGCCACGCAAAGCGCGGTTGCTGCCGTCAGGAAGCTTTGCGGTTTCATCGCGCGGCACTCCTGCGCTGTGAGACCCAGATCACGTTCAGCGCCAGCCAGAGGGCGATGAAGCCAAAGAAGAACAGGAAGGAGCGCAGCTCAAGCACACCGCGCTCTGCCGTTTCGAAATGCGTGATGAACGAAAATTGCGCGACAAGATCGCCAACGCCGCCGCCGAGCGCATTGGAGACCGCACCAAGCACCATGGGCCAGCCAGCTGCAGTGAAGATGAACGCCACAACCACGCCGATGACATAAGCCAGCACCTGGCTGTTGACGAGCGACGACACCGCCGCCCCGATCGACAGGTACGCACCCGCCATGACGAGGCTCATGAAATAGGTTAGCAGGATGGCCGCATTGTCCGGCGCGCCGAGGTAATTCACGGTGAGCCACATCGGCAGGGTGAAGACCAGCGACACGGCCGCGACCGTCCACGCCGCCAGCAGCTTGCCAAGGGCCAGCCCGGATATGCTGACCGGCAGGGAAAGCAGCAATTCGGCCGTGCCGTCGGCGCTTTCATCCGACCAGAGCCGCATCGACAGCGCCGGCAGGAAAATCATGTAGAGCCATGGGTGCCAGTAGAAGAAAGGCGAAAGGTCTGCTGCGCCCGTATCAAAGAAACGCGAAGCCTCCCACGTGAAAAAGCCGAGCATCATCAGGAAGATCGCGATGAACACATAAGCCAGCGGGGTGGCAAAATAGGCGCGCAGCTCCCGCAGGTAGCTTGCACGCACTCCGGTCAGCGTATCGGCGAGCCAGGCCTTCATACCGCGTCGGCCTCCGCCGTTCCGGCCACCGTGATAAAGGTCGCCTCGAGGCCGCCGGGCGACTGTTTGGCCAGGCTTTCCGGCGTGCCATCGGCAACGACCTTGCCCCGGTCGATGATGATCGCCCGGTTACACATGGCCGGAACCTCTTCCAGCGTATGTGTCGAAATCAGGATCGCCTTGTCGGGTGCCATCCGGGTAATCAGCGCCCGGACCGCCCGCTTCTGGATCGGGTCGAGGCCATCTGTCGGCTCGTCCAGTACCAGCACGTCAGGATCATGCAGCAACGCGCCCGCCAGGCCGACACGGCGGCGGTAACCCTTGGACAGGTTCCCGATCCGGCGTGAGGCGACATTAGCAATCCGCGCGTCGGCAATGACCCGGTCGATGGCCGAGGCCCGCGCCGAGCGTTCGATATCGTGCGCCGTCGCCATGAACTTCAGGAATTCGACGGGTGTCATGTCCCTGTAAAGCGGCGCCCCTTCAGGCAGGTAGCCGAGACGACGCTGGGCGTCGCGTCGCTGCTTGATGATTGAATGGCCGGAAATCGTCACGTCGCCGCGATCCGGCTCGATCACACCCGCCACCATGCGCATCGTTGTCGATTTGCCCGCGCCATTCGGCCCGAGAAAGCCGAGCACCTCGCCCTTCTGGAGGGTGAAGCTCACAGTCTCGACGGCTTTGTGATCGCCAAAGGATTTTGCGAGCTGCTTCAACTCAAGCATATGCGGACCCGTTGCCTTTCGCAGACACTCTGACTAGCCGCCCGAACTGAGGCTGGCCAGAGGCATGATGCGCAAAACACAGGCAAACGGGCACAGGTGAAGGAAATTTCACCAAATAGCCGTTCCGGCGCGTCTTGTTGTGGGGGATAAAGAGTGAAGGTGTCGGGTGATGGTAATGCAGGCGCCCCGGGGGGCTGGGGGGGCTGATGGGTCCGGGATACCTGCTGGACACCTCCACCCGACAAATGCAAGTTGGACGTAATCGGCGGCGGTCGCAAGGCGAGATTACGGCGAAAAGCTGTCCTTCGCATTAAATATGCGACATGAAGATTTGGAAAGGGAGATCGGTCTCTGTCTATGGGTAGCGTCACCAGATTGCAAACGGCCCGCGAGCCGAAAGTCGCGTTTCACCGCTCTGAAATGGGCAAGATCCTCAATGTATACGGGAAAATGGTCATGGCTGGTCAGGCCAAGGACTACGCCATCGGCATGTTCAAGGACCATGCGCTCTTCGCGATCTTCAGGCGTCACGCTGAAGCGCCGACCTGGCGGATCGAGAAGACACCCGCGCTCAGAAATGCCCAAGGCGCCTATGTCGTTTACGGCAGCGGGAATCAGGTACTCAAACGCGGGCACGACATAGACAATGTCCTGCGCGTCTTCGAAACGCGAAAATTCGAGGTAATTTCCAATCCGGGCCGCAATGGCTGAGAAAGCCTAGCGTCCTGTCAGCTTCTGGATGAGGCCAAGGACGCCCTTGAAGCGCATGCCCCCTTCAATCACCGCAAGCGCGATGCAGACACCATCATCATCAGCCACTGGCTGGTGCGTATCGGCCGGTGTCTTGCAGCACAGATCACCCGGACCATAGCTGCCGATTTCGTCCGAAAAACCACCGCGGATGACAAGCGTCAATTCCTGGCCATGGTGCGAATGCTTCGGGACCGAGCTGCCAGGCGTGATCCTGTAGAGATGCGCGTGAACGGCAATTGATCCGCTGAGGTCGAGGCGGCTCACGCCGTTCGTCAGCCGGCTCCAGCCCTTTTCAGCGCAGGCTTCCAGCGCCTTGTCCCTGAGCGGTGGCGGCAGGTCGAGCAATTCATTGAGGCCTTCGCCAGCCAGTTTCGCCGCAAGGTCCGGGGCCGCGACTTCGTCCTCAAGCGCATCAATTTCCCTCAGCGCCTTTTCGAAAGCGTTCGGCGCCATGAGGTCGCGTCTCTCATGTTCGAGGAAAGTCCCGGCTATGGCTTCGGAAATGGCGAGGTCATGGGAGATGTCCGCGCGCATCGCAGCCTGCGTCTCGACCAGCAGCGCATAGGCAGGGCTCAACTGGCCCGCCGAATAGGCGCTGTATAGCTCAGACACATATGGCAGCTCTGTACGCGACAAGGCGCCCCTCACTCTCTCTCCGGATTCGACTTCTGTGTAGCGGATATTGATGGGTTCTGTGTTTCGTCAAGCAAAAGCAGTGCCGGATTTTACAGTTGCGCAGCTCAGGCGCGGGCCAGTGTGCCCCGCAGCCTGTCAAATGCCAGGCGGATACGCGACTTCACCGTGCCAAGCGGCAGGCTGTAGGTCTTCGCGATCTCGGAGTGCGAAAGGCCCTGATAAAAGGCCGCTTTCAGGAGGTCGAGCTGTTCAGGCGGCAAGGTCATGAGTTGCTCGCGGACCTGCATTTCAACCTGTGAACGGGTCACCCTGTCATCGGGTGCCATATCGCCGGCCGGCTGGAGCATCGGATCTTCCGGCGACAAAGCGGGGCGGGATGTCTGGCGGAAGAGATCAATCTGACGATTACGGGCGATCCTGAAAATCCAGGTCGATACCGAGGCCTGCGCTTCGTTGAACTGGGCGGCCTTGCGCCAGACTGTCAGCATCACGTCCTGAACAATTTCCTCGGCGGCCGCGTCATCGGCACCCATGCGTTTGAGATAGCTTTTCAGGCGGGGCGCATAGAACTCGAACAATGTCCCGAAAGACTTGCGGCACTGGTCGAAGGCAATGTTCTTCATGCATGCCAAATGGACCGAGCGATCGTCGTTCCCTTTATCGATTCGGGCTAATGCCAAAAAACTGTCCACATACTGCGACCACCCTCACCCACACATATGAGCATTACTGCAACCTTTGAAGTCCTGAATGGTTCCCTGCACAGCTGCTGGGTCTCTCCGTCAAAATTCGGCCTTAACTTTCCAGCAGTTTGGCCGCTCTAATCAACAACCCGTTCAACAAAGTCTGCGTATGCTCCCTTCATGAACCGTATTCTAATCGCTCTTTGCCTCACGACCGGTTTCGCAGCCGCCAGCGCCAGCGCCGCCCCGACAGCCATTGGCCGCTACCAGGACTGGACCGTCTTCACCGAAAGCGTGAACGGCGAGACATTGTGCTATGCCGCAACCGAAGCGACCGACAAAGCCCCCAAAGGGTCCGATCACGGAGATGTGTGGTTCTTCGTTTCGAGCTGGCAGTCCGGCAAGGCCCGCAGCCAGCCGAGCCTCAAGGTCGGCTATGAATTGCGCGCCGACCTGCCGGCCCGCGCCTCGATTGGCCGCGCCGGCTGGACCTTGTACGGCGTTGGCCGCGAAGCGTTTGCACAAGACCAGGACGACCCGAAACTGGTATCGTCACTGCGCAGTGGCAGCGAACTTCGTGTTGAGGCCGTCTCCACCCGCGACACGAAAGTGTCCTACCACTTCTCCCTCTCGGGTTCTGCTGCAGCTATCGACAAGGCGTCGGCGCTCTGCCGCTAGGCTGACACCTTCGCCCGCTTCACCTCGAGCCCCGCAAGGTCGCCCGCTTCGCGCCACGCCCTGAGCAGGCTGAAATATTCCATGGAGCCGCCGCCATAGAATGAATTCTGGCGGGCACGCGCAGCGATCTGGCCTTCATTATTGTAGTAGCCGGGCGTGCACTCAGCGAGGAATTTCTCCCGCATCTGCGCTTTTGAGATGATCGTCTCGACCCAGTCCGACTGCGCTGCGGCTGTGGGCTCGAGCGAGGTGATGCCCTCTGCCTGCGCGGCCGAGATGATGTAGCCGATATGCCCGGCCTGTTCGTCGAGCTGATGGGGATAATTGGCTGTGAACGCTGCCTGCGCGCCGCCCATCACGAAGACGTTCGGAAAATCGCGCACCAGCATGCCATGCAGGCTCTGGACGCCGTCCTGCCAGGTCTCTGACAATGTGCCGTGGCGGCCGTACAGCTCATAACCGGAGCGGCGCGTATAGCTGGTGCCGACTTCGAAACCAGTGGCATAGATCAGGCAGTCGATCTCGTATTCTTCACCGTCCACCACGATCCCGGTTTCCGTGATGCGCTCGACGCCTTGCCCGTTCGTATCAACGAGGGTGACGTTCGGCCGGTTAAAGGTTGCAAGGTAATCGTCGTGAAAACACGGCCGCTTGCAGAACTGGCGATACCATGGCTTCAGCGCCTCGGCCGCCTTCCGGTCCGCGATCACCTCATCGACGCGGGCGCGGATCGATTCCATTTTCTTGAAATCAGCCAGCTCGCCAATCTCTTCCAGCTGGGCGGGCGACAATTCCTCGGCGCCCTGCTTGCTGGCGATGAAAAGCAGGTTGCGGATGATATCGGTCCAGCCATCACTGACGAGGTCTTCGGCCTGGTAGCCGCCTGAAACGAGGATGTTGAAATTGTCCATCCGCTTCTTCTGCCAGCCCGGCTCAAGGCTGGCCGCCCAGTCCGGATCCGTCAGCTTGTTGTCACGCACATCGATTGAGCTCGGCGTGCGCTGGAAAACGTAGAGCTGTTTTGCCGATGCACCGAGATGCGGCACGCACTGCACCGCCGTTGCGCCCGTCCCGATAATACCGACACGCTTGTCCTTGAGCTTGTCCAGCCCGCCTGCCGGGCCACCGCCCGTATAGTCGTAATCCCAGCGACTGGTATGGAAAGTATGCCCCTTGAAGTCGCGAATGCCGGGAATGCCCGGCAGCTTTGGCCGGTGCAGCGGTCCATTGGACATCACCACGAAGCGCGCCTTCATGGCGTCGCCGCGATTGGTTTCGACTGTCCAGCGGCTCGTCTCTTCATCCCAGCTCATGGACTTGATCTCTGTCTGGAACAGGACGTCGTCATAGAGGTCATAGTGCTGCGCTATGCGCTTGCTGTGGTCGAGGATTTCCTGCGCTTTCGAATACTTCTCGACCGGCATATAGCCGGTCTCTTCGAGCAGTGGCAGGTAGATGTAACTTTCAATATCGCAGGCCGCGCCGGGATAGCGGTTCCAGTACCAGGTGCCGCCATAGTCCCCGCCCTTTTCGATCATGCGGAGGCTCTTGATGCCCGCTTCGCGCAGGCGCGCTCCAGCCAGCAGGCCGCCAAACCCGCCGCCCACGACGATCACTTCGACCTCGTCGGTCAGCGGGGCGCGATCAATCGGCGCGTCGATATAGGGGTCATCAATATAATCGGCGAACTCGCCCTTGATTTCCACATATTGCTCATTGCCCGTATCGCGCAGGCGCTTGTCGCGCTCGGCGCGGTACTTCTCGCGCAATCTGTCCGGATCGAATCCCATTTCGGGCGTGGTGACGTCTGACATGCTTACCTCCCTCAAGAGCCTTTGCGGCTTCTTCTTTTCGCGCTGCAGCACAAATGCCGACGAATTCTTAGATTCCAGAGCAAGACATGCTATGTGCACCGCGATGAAATATGATCTGGACCTTTCACGCGGCGTCAACGCAAGCGCTTCTTCACCTGCAAGTCTTGCCGGCCTGTCTGTCCCTGCCCTGAAAGCAGAGATGGAGGCGCTGGGCCTTGAGCCGAAAAAGGCTGGCATGCGCGCCAAGCAGCTGCGCCGCTGGATGCATTATTTCGGTGCGCAGGACTTTGACGGCATGACCGACATTGCCAAGGAGCTTCGCGCCGGGCTCGCGGCCAAATATGTCCTCACCCGCCCTGAAATCGCGGAACACAAGATTTCTGTAGACGGCACCCAGAAATGGCTGACCCGTTTCCAGCCGGGCGTTGAAGGCGAGAGCGTCTATATTCCCGATGTCGGCCGTTCCGGAGCGCTGTGTGTGTCGAGCCAGGTCGGCTGTACGCTGAACTGCACGTTCTGCCACACCGGTACACAGAAGCTGGTGCGCAACCTGACGGCGCAGGAAATCGTCGCCCAGGTGCTGATCGCACGCGATGAATTGCAGGAATGGCCCTCGGCGCTCGAAAATCGCAAGCTCACCAATATCGTTTTCATGGGCATGGGTGAGCCGCTTTATAATCTCGACAATGTCGCAGAGGCCATCGACACCATTACCGATGGTGATGGCATCGCGCTCGGCCGCCGCCGGATCACCGTGTCGACGGCTGGCGTCGCGCCAAAGATACCGGAACTGGGCGAACGCACGGGCGCCATGCTTGCCATCTCGCTGCATGCGGTGCGCGATGACCTGCGCAACGAGATCGTGCCGATTAATCGCAAATATGACCTGCAGACCCTGTTCGAGGCGATCCGCGCCTATCCCGACCTTGGTAATTCGCGCCGGGTGACATTCGAATATGTGATGCTGAAAGGCGTGAACGACTCGCTGGCAGAAGCCCGCGACCTCGTGAAGCTGCTGCGCGGCGTGCCGGCCAAGATCAATTTGATCCCATTTAATCCGTGGCCGGGTTCGCCCTATGAATGCTCGGACTGGGAAACGATAGAGGCCTTCGCCGAAGTTGTGAACCGCGCCGGCTATGCCTCGCCCATCCGCACCCCGCGTGGTCGGGACATTTTCGCCGCCTGCGGCCAGCTGCGCTCTGAAAGTGTCAAGAAAACCGCAGCCGAAAAGCGCCGCGAAGCTCTGGAGCAGCAGGCTGAGGCCTGATCGCTGTTTGACCAAAGCTGAATGGGGCTCGTCCTTCGACAGGCTCAGGATGAAGCCACATAAGACGCCTTAAACGCCTCAAGTGGTGTGCGCCGGATGCGTTCCGGCGTCCCGCGCATAGAGCCCCTTTACCAGGTTACGCACAAAGGCGATGTGGCTGCGCAGGTGATACACTTCCTCGGTGTAGGAGAGCGGCACATCCAGCTCACCGACTTCTTTCTGCATGTCTGACAGTTCGTCGAGAATCTCGTCTCTCCCCTCATCGGTCTGCGATTCGCGGCCGCGGGCTTCCAGCTCCCTGAGATCTGAATACCAGACATAGATCTTGCGCCGCACCCGCCAGCGATAGAGTGGCGGCGCGACGCGCACGAGCGGGATCAGCAAGGTAATGAGCGGAATCAGGAAGACCCAAGCGCGATCGAGGAAGTTCGCAATCTGGAAGGAAAAATAATTGCGCAGGAAGGACGGTCCGTTTTTCCAGTAACGCTCGGCTTCATTGGCCAGCGGCAGGTCGATCAGGGCTTCATCCGGAAAGGCGCCTGCCGGGGCAAACGCCGAATTGCCCGAATGAATTTCCTCCGACGCTTCCAACAGTAGGGATTCAATCGCCGGATGCAGGTCCTTGTCGACCACGAGCTGCGCGACCGATGCGATCAACGGGATATTCTGTGACGGCACGTCGGCTTCAAGGTCAAGGATGCCGCGATACAGCATGACCTCATCAAGCGCCGCGGTGCGCCGGGCAAGCGCCGGGGCCCGGTCAAACGGCAACAGGCTGATGCCAGGGGTTTCGAGCAGGTCCGCAATATAGGGCGCACTTATGGAGGCAGAGAACGCTGCCGCATCAAGATCACCAGCTTTAAGCGCCGAGACCGCCTCAAGCCCTGCGCCAGGGCTGCGCGATGCGTCCGGCCAGTCACCGCCCCAAGCCGCCTGCAGGTCGAGCGCCAGGGCCCGCGTGCCAGACCCGTCCGGACCGACCGCGAGACGGACATCGCGAAGATCGCCAAAATCCTCGATAGCGGCCTCATCGCGGACGAACACCCAGAAGGGTTCATGAAACATACCGGCGAGCGAGCGCAACTTTTCGCGGTCCGAAGGCCCGGCAATCCCACCCTGGACGAAAGCGATATCGGCCCGGCCGGATTCAAGCAGTGCCAGGTTTTCGATGGAGCCGCGTGTCTCCAGCACCTCGACTTCGACATCGCTTTCGGCCAGTTTTTCCCGGTATTGTTGCGCCAGCGAATAGTAAGCGCCGCTTGAGCCGCCAGAGGCGAAGGTGACCTTTGATGGCGGCGCCGGATCAATCAGGGAAAGCGCAACCCAGATACTGGCAATCGCGAGTAATGCGAGCGGCCCATAAACCTTCAAGGCGTCTTTCATTGTCTTTTCCATTCCGGCGTCCACCCTGGTGGAAACCTAGCCTCTCGGCCCGCCCGCCGTCGAGTGTGATTTGATAGGACCGTCCAAAGCTGCGGCAGCTTGAAGCAATTGCAGGCACCTAACGGCTTATTGAGTCGTTTTCTGCTATAATCGTGCCTATGTTAGGCTCAACCCGAAACTTAAGAACCGACGGATTCAAACATGAACATGCGTAATCTCGCAGTCTGGGGACTGATCGCGGCGCTGGTCGTTGCCATGATGATCGCCATGCAGGGCTCATCTGTAGCGGTTGGTTCGGAGAAGGTCCCGATTTCCGAACTTCGCCAGATGGCGATGCAGAACGAGCTCGATGAAGTGACTGTCACCAATGACAAGATCACCGCTCTGACCACGTCTGGCGACACTTATTATGCTGAAAAGCTGCCGACCAATATCGAGGCATCTACCTGGTTTGCCGATCAGGGCGTTCGCGTTACCGAAGACGCTGAAACCGGTTTCAGCCTTGGTGGGCTGTTGCTCAACCTGTTGCCACTCATCCTGATCCTCGGCCTGTTCCTGTTCCTGATGCGTCAGATGCAGGGGGGCGGTGGTGGCCGCGGCGCAATGAGCTTTGGCAAGTCCCGCGCCCGGATGCTGACCGAAAAGCAGGGCCGCGTGACATTTGAAGACGTTGCTGGCGTCGATGAAGCCAAGGAAGAGCTGCAGGAAGTCGTTGAATTCCTTCGCGATCCTGCCCGCTTCCAGCGTCTGGGTGGTAAGATCCCCAAAGGCGCGCTTCTGGTTGGCCCTCCCGGTACAGGCAAGACACTGCTTGCCCGCGCCGTGGCTGGCGAGGCTGGCGTACCCTTCTTCACCATTTCCGGGTCTGACTTCGTTGAAATGTTTGTTGGCGTCGGCGCGAGCCGCGTACGCGACATGTTCGAACAGGCCAAACGCAATGCCCCGTGCATCATCTTCATCGATGAAATCGACGCGGTCGGTCGTTCCCGCGGTGCTGGCATCGGCGGCGGCAATGATGAGCGCGAACAGACGCTGAACCAGCTTCTCGTCGAGATGGACGGTTTCGAAGCGAATGAAGGCATCATTATCGTTGCGGCGACCAACCGTCCGGACGTGCTGGACCCTGCGCTGCTGCGTCCGGGCCGGTTCGACCGCCAGGTCACGGTCAGCAATCCTGACATTCTCGGCCGTGAGCGCATCCTCAAGGTTCATATGCGCAATGTCCCGCTGGCCAAGGATGTCGTGACGAAGGTGATCGCACGCGGCACGCCCGGCTTTTCGGGTGCCGACCTTGCCAATCTGGTCAATGAGGCCGCCCTGCTCGCTGCGCGCCGCGGCAAGCGTGTCGTGTCCATGAGTGAGTTTGAAGACGCCAAGGACAGGGTCCTGATGGGGCCTGAGCGTCGCTCCATGGTGATGTCTGACAAGGAAAAACGCCTGACTGCCTATCATGAAGCCGGCCATGCGCTTGTCGGGATCCGGATGCCCGCGACCGACCCGGTCCACAAGGCAACCATTATTCCACGTGGCCGCGCCCTCGGCATGGTCATGCAGCTGCCCGAAGACGACAAGCTGTCCCAGACCCGGATCGAGATGACATCGCGTCTCGCGGTCCTGATGGGCGGGCGCGTGGCGGAAGAGCTGGCCTTTGGCGACGAGAACGTCACATCGGGCGCCTCCTCCGATATCCAGCACGCGACCCGTATCGCACGCGCCATGGTCACCAGCTTCGGCCTCTCGGATGTGATCGGTCCTGTCGATTATTCCGACAATTCCGATCCATATTCTCGCCCGACACACGTCTCGGAGGAAACCTCCAAGAAGATCGAGGCAGAAGTCCGCGCGCTTGTACAAAAGGGCATGGATGAGGCCCGCCGCATCCTGACCGATCATCGCGACGAGTGGACAACCATTGCTGAAGGCCTTCTCGAATATGAGACTCTGACCGGCGAGGAAATCACTGATCTCCTGAACGGCAAGCCGCCTTCGCGCCCGGAAGAGCCGGACGAACCGCAGGGGCCTGCATCCGCCGTGCCCATCACCGGCAAGCGCCGCAAGGGCTTTGGCGGAGACAAGGGCGGCGAACCAGAGCCAGCCTGATCCGGCATACATCTGAAAAACAGGGGCGCGGTCTATGAGACTGCGCCCTTTTTCGTTAGAGGCAGATTCCATGTCAGATGAACCAGAAAAGCAGGGCCGCGTCCTCGTCATTGCCGGGTCGGATTCCGGCGGTGGTGCCGGTATCCAGGCCGACATAAAGGCTATCATGGCGATGGGCGGCTACGCCATGACCGCCATCACCGCGATCACCGTGCAGGACACGACCGGCGTGCATGACGTGCACCCGATCCCGCTCGACACGGTGCGCGGCCAGATGGCCGTGTGTCTCAAGGATATCGGCACCGACGCCATCAAGACCGGTATGCTGGGTACGGCTGATCTCGTCGAAATTGTCGCCGAGACACTTGATGACCGTGCGAACGCCGCGCCCCGTATTATCGACCCGGTCATGGTGGCAACATCCGGCGACAGGCTGGTCAATGAGCGCGCGGTCGATGCGCTGGTCTCGCTGCTCCTGCCGAACGCTGCGCTCATCACGCCGAATGCACCCGAAGCTGAAATCGTGACAGGCAAGTCCGTTGACGGCATTAACGGCCAGCGCCGCGCCGCCGAAATCCTGCTGAAACGCGGTGCCAAGGGCGCGCTCGTCAAAGGGGGGCACATTCCGGGCCGCGTGATCGTCGACGTGTTGCAGACCGAGCATGGCGAATGGCTGTTCGAAAGCGAACGTATAGACACAAGCTCAACGCACGGCACCGGCTGCACGCTGGCCAGTGCCATCGCCGCCCTCATCGCGCAGGACAGGCCGGTCAATGACGCCGTCGAAGCCGCGCGTGACTATCTCCATGAGGCGATCCGGACCGCCCGGGGCTTCGGCCACGGACATGGCCCGGTCAATCATGGCTGGAAGCTGGAGCAAGTCGAAACGTAATGAGCGCGTCACCGGACATCGCACACACGAGGCGGCTGTATGAAACGTGGCTGATGGCGCGTGAAGGCAGGCCTGCTGAACTGATGCGCGGTCTGGCTGCGGCTCGTCACCTGCCACTTGATGCTGCGGGCCTGAAAGCGCGTGGCTGGCGTGATCTTCCAATTGACTGGGTACCAGAGAATGGCGCGCTTCATGCTGGCGGCTATGGCGAGGACCGCGCCATCTACGACACGCCAATCTTCAACCCGCCGGGCAACGAACCGCGCACCCTGCACCTCGGCCTCGACGTCTTCGCGGCGGCTGGAACACCTGTCTATGCGCCGCTGGCTGGCAAGGTTCATAGCTTCCAGGTGAATGATAATGACAAGGATTATGGCCCGACCATCATCCTCGAACACAGCCTGTCGCCGCAGCTCACCCTCTGGTCGCTCTATGGCCATCTTGGTCTGGACAGCGTCAGCGAGCTGCAAACCGGCACATCTGTCACGACAGGCGAGGAAATCGCGCGGCTCGGCTCAAATGACGTGAATGGCGGTTGGGCGCCCCACCTGCACTTTCAGGTGATGCTCGACATGCAGGGCCGCAAGGGTGACTTCCCCGGCGTCTGCCGCAAGAGCGAACAGGAGATGTGGCTCACGCTCTGCCCTGATCCGCGTCTGTTTCTAGGCATTTAGCTCACCTGGCACCAGCGCGTCTAAACAACGCCTTAGAAAGTCTGGTTTGCCGCTGGCGCGAGCGGGGTTTATCAACAGGTTCCTTTCGCCTGCGAGACAAAGCCATGACCCACCTGCCTTTTTTCCAGATCGACGCCTTCGCAACCCGTATATTCGAGGGCAATCAGGCCTGCGTCATGCCGATGGACGCCTTCCTGCCGGATGCGCAGCTGCAGGCGATTGCCGCCGAAAATAATGTCGCCGAGACCGCTTTCATTGTCGACAAGGGCGACGGCATCTGGGCGCTACGCTGGTTCACGCCGACAATCGAAGTCCCGCTTTGCGGTCATGCAACGCTGGCTTCAGCCCATGCCCTGTTCGCGCAGATGGGGTTCGACGGCGAGGAGATCGGTTTCGACACGGTCAAGTCGGGCCGCCTGACTGTCAAACGCCTGCCGGACGGGCGCTATGAAATGGATTTTCCGGCGCCAGAAGTCAGCAAGATAGATGTCACAGAGGATGTGGCCGTCGCCTTGGGTGGATGGCCGCTCGAAGCCTGGGGCGGGCCATTCTACGCCGCCGTGTTCGCGAGCGCCGAGGACATCATCACCCTCCAGCCTGATCTCGATCTCATCAAGCGTCTTGGCGTGTTCAGGAATATCGACCGTGGCAATCTCGGCTGCCTTGCCGTACAGGGCGACGGGATTGATGTGGTGAGCCGCTTCTTCGCACCGGCCAGCGGCATTCCTGAAGACCCGGCCACAGGTAGCTGGCATTGCATGGTCGCCGCCATTCTCGGCCCGCGCTTCAAACGGCGGATCGACTGCTTCCAGGCGTATCCGGGACGCGGTGCCAGCATCGGGATCGAACTCATCGGAGACAGGGTCAAGCTCCGTGGCCATGCGGTGACCGTGATCGAGGGCAAATTCGCCCTGTAGCGCGAATGCACCCCGTCTCGACCCTCCCCGCTTCATGTCAGGTGCGTCAGCGCCGATATGGGCGTCAATTCAGAAAGGCTTGTCGCCATTCACCGTGACGCGGCGCATATGCCGGCGCTGGCCCTGATAATCGTTCAGCGCGAAATGCCAGGTGCAGCGATTGTCCCAGAAGGCGACCGATCCAGCTTCCCAGCGGAAACGGCAGGTGAACTGCTCCTGCCTTGAATGCTCAAACAGGTAATTGAGAAGAGGCCGGCTCTCGCGCCGTGTCCAGCCAGCAAAGCGCATGGTGAAAGCGGGGTTCACATAGAGGCCCTTGAGACCCGTCTCAGGATGGGTGCGGACAACCGGGTGCTCATATTCCGGGGCGTCAGCGGCTTCTTTCGTCTCCATCGACTGGCGGCCGAGCGCCGACTGGCCTTTCGGCCCATACTCGCCCTTGGCCGAATGAATGGCCGTGAGGCCAGACAGCGTCTCTTTCAGCCCATCCGACAGCGCTTCATAAGCGGTCCGCTGGCTGGCAAAAAGTGTGTCGCCTCCAAACGGCGGCACTTCGATCGCATGCAGGATCGAGCCGATAGCGGGCGCCTCAAGGAAGGACATGTCGGTGTGCCAGCCGCCGCCGAAATTGGTCTTTTCTTCCGGCTCCTTGATGATCTCCATGATCTCTGGATGGTCTTTCATGCCCGCCACATAGGGATGAATGTTGAGACTGCCGAAGCGGCGCCCGAACGCCTTGTGCGCCTCTGGCGTCAGGTCATGCTGGTTTCGGAAAAAAATCACCTGATGGTCGAGGAAAGCCTGGTGGACCCGGTCGAACGCTTCGTTCGAAAGGTCAGAGGCGAGATTAACCCCGGTGATTTCAGCGCCCAGCGCGCCGGCAACGGGTCTGATGTCTATCTGTGTGCTCATTGGCGGCCTCCCGGGGCTTGGGCCGCTATTGTTGCGGCTCTCGCTCTGAACCTAGCGCAGCCCGCATGGACGCGAAAGTCAGCTTGCGGCCTGCACACGGACACGCCGCTGGGACAGCCAGACTCCCGCCAGGATCAGGGCAAAGGCGATCAGCGCGTTCCAGCTCTGGGTCTCATGGAAAGCAAAATAGCCGAGCACGGCGGTCATCACCGGAATGACATAACCGGTCAGCGCAATAAAGGTCGCGCTGGTCCGCGCCACAAGCGCCATGAGCAGGATACCAGCCGCCGCCGTCGACACTACACCGAGCGCCGCCACAGACAGGACGCCCGACATGTTTACCGTCACCTCTGACCAGTCTGTCAGCGCCAGCATGGGAAGGGATGAAATTGCCGCAACCGTCAGGAAGCCGACAGGCAGGACAGTGGGCGCAAGCCGCGGCGCACCGCGTGCGATAATGCTGTTGACGGCATAACAGAACGCTCCGCCCAGAACGAGCAGTTGGGCAATCAGATTGGCATTGCCAAGCCCTTGGAGGGCATTCGGCCCGAGCAGGATGGCGACGCCCGTGAACCCGACGATCAGGCCGAGTACCTTGTTGACCGTCATCTTCTCATCGTCAAAACGCAGATGCGCCATACCCGCCACGAAAAGCGGCGCACCCGCGATCAGCAGGGCGGCAAGCGAGGCATCGATGGTCTTCTGCCCAAGCGTGATGAGGTAGAAAGGCACAGCCGTGCCGATCGTCCCGATCCCAAGGATCGCCAGCCAGGACGAGCGGTCAGAAAAATCAGGCAGTCGTTCGCCGCGAGCAAGCATCACAGCCCACATGAAGAGCGCGCCGATGACCAGCCGTCCGGGGATGATGACACTCGCCGGCAAGTCCTGAACGGCAATCTTGGTCAGGGCAAAGGCGCTCGCCCAGAAAGCGGAAAGGAGCAGGAACAACGCCCAGTCTGTCGGTGTGCGGCGGGTTTGCATCAGGTGACCGGGACATCCTTGGGCCGAGAGGGCGCAACTGTACTTCTGGTGCACCGTTACTGCACCCTTGGTGCACTCTGGCAACCCCTGAACATCCTCGGGAGACTGTCAAAATATCCCCTATCAATGGGCGGGATTATCCCCTATATCGGCTGCGGGCCAGGCGCCCCCAACGGTGCCCAGCCTATCTGTGAGGATAGGAGTAAAACAGATGACGATGATTCCCGCCAAGCCGGACGTGCGCCCTGCATGCCCGCATTTTTCTTCCGGACCTACGGCCAAGCGCCCCGGATTTTCCCTCGACCAGCTTGCAACCACCGCCTTCGGCCGTTCCCACCGCGCCAAGGATGCCAAGGCGAAACTCGCTGAAGCGATCGAGCGGACAAAACAGATTCTCAACCTGCCAGATGGCTACCGTGTCGCCATCGTTCCTGCATCAGATACAGGCGCTGTGGAGATGTGCATGTGGTCGATGCTCGGCTGCAAACCCGTGGATATTTTCGCGTGGGAAAGCTTCGGCAAGGACTGGGTGACCGATGCGCAGAAGCAGCTGAAGCTTGAAAATTGTGAAATCCATGTCGGCGATTACGGCATTCTTCCCGATTTTTCCAAGGCCCGCGACGATGCCGATATCGTCTTCACCTGGAATGGCACGACCTCCGGCGTCCGCGTCGACGATCATAGCTGGATCAAGCCAAACGCAGACCGGGTCGTGATCTGCGATGCGACCTCTGCTGTCTTCGCGCAGGACATTCCTTTCGAAAAGCTCGATGTCATTACGTATAGCTGGCAGAAAGTGCTGGGCGGTGAAGCGGCCCACGGCATGCTGATCCTCAGCCCCAATGCTGTGAAACGGCTTGAGAGCTACACACCGGACCGCCCCCTTCCAAAGCTTTTCCGCATGACTAAGGGCGGCAAGCTGAATGAGGGCATCTTCGAAGGGGCGACTATCAATACGCCCTCCATGCTGTGCGTGGAAGATTACCTCAAAGCCCTCGACTGGGCTGACAGCATTGGCGGGACAGCCGGCCTGAAAGCCCGCTCAGACAAGAGTCTCAAAATCCTTGAAGACTGGGTTGCCCGGACAGACTGGATCGATTTCCTGTGCGCTGACAAGACGACCCGCTCCAATACGGGCGTGACGTTCAAGGTCGCCGATCCACGCGTCGCAAAGCTCAGCAATGAGGACCAGGAAGCGTTCGTGAAGAAGCTCGTCACGCTGCTTGAGAAAGACGGCGTTGCCTACGATTTCAACTCATACCGCGATGCCCCTCCGGGCCTGCGCATCTGGGTTGGCTCAACCGTTGAGCCGTCCGATGTCGAGAAGCTGACGCCCTGGCTCGACTGGGCCTTCGCGACAGTTGCCGCAGAGCTTCAGGACGCCTGATCTTACCGTCATGCCGGACAGCGCGTGAGCGCTTGTCCGGGACCCGGATTTCCGCACGCCCTGGGTCCCGGCTCTTCGCTCCGCTCCGACCGGGATGACGTCTCACCCATCTCAAAAATCGGAAAAAACCCATGCCCAAAGTCCTTATCGCTGACGACCTCAGCCCCGCCGCCGTCGATATCTTCAAGAATCGCGGCATTGAAACAGACATCAAGGTCGGCCTGTCCAAAGACGAGCTCCTTGCAATCATTGCAGATTATGACGGCCTCGCTGTTCGGTCTGCTTGCAAACCGGACGCCGATATCATTGCCGCGGCCGACAAGCTGAAAGTCATCGGCCGCGCCGGGATTGGTGTCGACAATATCGACATCAAGGCCGCCACTGCCAAAGGCGTCGTCGTGATGAACACGCCGTTCGGCAATGCCGTCACAACCGCCGAGCACGCTATTGCGATGATGTTCGCCGCCGCCCGCCAGATTCCGGCAGCCGATGCCGGAACGCAGGCTGGCAAATGGCCGAAGAAGAATTTCGTCGGGGTTGAACTGTCCTACAAGACACTCGGCCTTATCGGCTGCGGCAATATCGGCGCACGCGTTGCAGAACGTGCCAAGGGCCTTTTGATGAAAGTCGTCGCCTTTGACCCGTTCCTCACTGAGGAGCGCGCAATCGAACTCGGGGTCGAGAAGGTCGAACTGGACCAGCTGCTCGCCCGCGCTGACATCATCACGCTGCACACACCGCTGACAGATCAGACCCGCAACATCCTCTCGCGAGAGGCACTGCTGAAGACCAAACCTGGCCTGATCCTCGTCAATTGCGCCCGCGGCGGCCTGGTGGACGAAGCAGCGACCAAGGAACTGCTCGATTCTGGCCATATCTATTCGGCGGCATTTGATGTGTTCGCCGAAGAGCCGGCCAAGGAAAGTCCGCTTTTCGGGACGCCGAATTTTGTCGCCACCCCGCACCTGGGGGCTGCCACAGTCGAAGCCCAGGAGAATGTTGCCCTGCAAGTGGCAGAGCAGATGAGCGATTACCTGCTGTCTGGCGCCGTCACCAACGCGCTTAACATGCCGTCGGTCACTGCCGATGAAGCGCCGCGCCTCAAACCGTTCATCGAGCTGGCTGAAAAGCTCGGCACTTTTGCCGGGCAGATCTCTGACCATGGCTTTGAGGAAGTCATCATTGAGTATGAGGGCGAAGTCGCCGAACTGAACCGCAAGCCAATCACGGCGGCCGCCCTTGCTGGCCTGCTGCGCGCCTCACGGGGCGATGTGAACATGGTGTCGGCCCCGGCGATCCTTGCGGATTCAGGCGTCAAACTGTCGGAAACCAAGACTGAAGACAGCCCGGTCTATGACAGCCTCGTCCGCATCAAGGTCAAGGTGAAGAAGACGCAGAATTCCGAAGAGGCCGGCTGGCGGTCCCTGGCCGGAACGGTGTCTGCGGGCCGGCCGCGTGTCGTCGAGATCAAGGACATGCCGCTGGAAGGCGATTTCTCGCCGGTTGCACTCTACGTCAACAATATCGACAAGCCGGGCTTCATCGGGGCGCTCGGCGTCATGCTCGGCGAAGCAGGCATCAATATCGCAACCTTCCACCTTGGCCGTCAGGGGACTGGCGGCGAAGCCATCGCCCTGATCGGGATCGACAGCGAACCACCCGCTGAAATGACCGCAAGGCTCGATGCGCTGCCACATGTCCGCTACGCGAAAGTGTTGCACTTCTAGGACGGACAAGCTGCGAAACACTTCAACCGCAGCCTAAATGAACTTGACGTAAGACCCGCCCGGTTCTTTCTGGGCGGGTCTTTTGCATTTCGAGGTATGTATATGAAACGCGCTCTTGCTGTCACAACGCTTCTTCTCGCCGCCCTTGCGCCCGCTGCGCACGCCCAACTGGTTGAAGAAGCCCGGGTCGGCGTCATGCAGCACAATATCTGCATCACCGACTGCAAGAATGCGGATAAGGAAGACGGACCGAACATTGAAGGCGAGCTTGTCTTCAAGAGCCCGGATTTCTTGCGTTACATCCTCGGGCCGCGGCCTTACATCGTCGGCTCCTACAATACGGCGGGCAATACAAATTTCGGCGGCTTTGGCCTGATGTGGAACTGGGATTTCCTGTCTGGCTGGTCGCTGGAACCGAGCCTTGGATACGTTATACATGACGGCGCCCTCGAAAGCCCGTTCCCGCAAGGTGACCCGCGCAGCGACGCGTTCGCCAGGGACAATATCTATTTTGGCTCGAAGGATCTCTTCCGCACCGGTCTCGCTCTCAATCGTGATATCGGTGAAAATTGGGGCCTGCAGCTCCAGTATGAGCACCTCTCGCACGGCCAGATCATTGGCAATGGCCGCAATCAGGGCGTCGATAATGTCGGCGTGCGCGGCTACTGGCGGTTTGGCAACTAGGCTTTACGTGCAGGAAGCCTTGCATTGTGCCCGGATCGGGCGAATCCTCTCTGAAAATAATAATTCAGGGAGGTATGCATGGCACAGAAGCACGCCATCATCATTGGCGCTGGTCTCGGCGGCCTGACGGCTGCGATCAAGCTGCAGGAAGCCGGACACAGTTTTGACTTGCTGGACCGAAATCCGAAGGTCGGCGGCACCTGGTATGAAAATACCTATCCAGGCTGCGCCTGCGACGTGCCAGTGGCCCTGTACCAGCTATCCTTTGCGCAGAGCATCAACTGGACGCGCGCCTTTCCCCAAGGCCCTGAGATCCAGGCCTATGCCGATGAAATCGCTGATCGCTACCAGCTGCGCCCCAGCCTTCACCTCAATGACGCGGCCCGTACGGCAAAGTGGGACGAAGCCAGCCGGACATGGACGGTAACCACTGAGAGCGGGAAAACCTATAAAGGTGACCTCCTCGTCGGCGCGCTGGGACAGCTGAACCGCCCCTGCTGGCCAGATATTGAAGGGCTCGACACGTTCGAGGGTGCGAAAATGCATTCGGCCCGCTGGGACCATTCGGTGTCATGGGAAGGCAAGCGTGTCGGTGTCATCGGCTCGGCGGCAAGTGCTGTTCAGCTCATTCCCGAAATCGCAAAGACGGCAGGCAAACTGACTGTTTTCCAGCGTACGCCGAACTGGGTCATCCCGCGCCGCGATGTGCCAATCACCGCTGAGGAACAGGCGCTGATGTTTACAGAGCCGGAAACCGCCATGGAGCTTGGCGCGCGCCAGCGCCAGCTGATCTACGATAATGCTGATCATTTCTTCTGGCAGGTCTTCAAGTGGACCGAGGCAGGCCGCGAAGCCTACACAAGGATTGCCACCAATCACCTTGAAAACCAGGTGAGCGATCCGGAGCTGCGCAAGAAACTGACACCGGACTATCCTGTAGGCTGCCGCCGTATCCTGATCGCAGACGATTACTTCCCTGCCCTGACGCAGGACAATGTGGAGCTGGTGACAGCCGCACCGAAATCCATCGACAAGACGGGTGTCACGACACCGGATGGGGAACACCGCGAGTTCGACATCCTGATCTTCGCAACCGGGTTCGAGACGACAGGCTGGAACTGGTCAGTTGATGTTGAAGGGCTGAGAAACCAGCACCTCAACGATGTCTGGGCAGACCATCCGGAAGCTTATGCCGGTATCACGGTCACCGATTTTCCGAACCTCTTCGTCCTCTACGGCCCTAATACGAATCTCGGGCACAATGCCATCACCTTCATGCTGGAACGCCAGGTCGAGTACATGATCAAGGCGCTTGAGACGCTGCAGGCGAAGTCGGCCGAGGCCATGATGCCTTCAAAAGCCGCGCAGGACCGCTGGAACAAGGCGCTTCAGGCCGAGCTCAAGAAGACCGTCTGGGCCGATGCTGGCTGCAATTCCTGGTACAAGACCGAGGATGGGCTGATCACGCAGAACTGGTCATCCCATACGCGCGATTACGCCAAGGCCGTCGCCGACATCAAGGTCGAGGATTACGAACTCGTCTGATCAGGGGCTGACCGTCATCTTCGCACTTGAAATTCCGGCGCAAACCCTGTCAGTGGCGCACTGGATTTCAAGGAGCGGCTGAACATGTCCGGAGTTGTGGTTGTCGGTGCCCAGTGGGGTGATGAAGGCAAGGGCAAGATTGTCGACTGGCTGTCGAGCCGGGCGGACACGGTGGTCCGCTTCCAGGGCGGTCACAATGCCGGACATACGCTGGTCATTGATGGCAAGACGTTCAAGCTCGCACTTTTGCCGTCTGGTCTCGTTCGCGGTGGCAAGCTGTCCGTGATCGGCAATGGCGTCGTCGTCGACCCGTGGCACATGCTGACCGAGATTGATGGCATCCGTGCGCAGGGCGTCGAGGTGACCCCGGAAAGCCTGATTCTCGCTGACAACGCCTCGCTGATCCTGCCCTGGCACAAGGACATTGATGCGGCGCGCGAAGGCGCGCTCGGCACGGCCCAGATCGGCACTACCAAGCGCGGGATCGGCCCGGCCTATGAAGACCGTGTCGGGCGCCGCGCCATCCGGGTCGCTGATCTTGCCGATCCGGCCGCCCTCGACCTCAAGATTGAACGCCTGCTCGCCCATCACCGTCCGCTCCGCAGCGGCCTAGACCTGCCCGAACCGGATGGCGACCAGCTGAAAGCCGACCTGCTCGAGATCGCGCCGCGCATTCTCGAATATGCCCAGCCCGTCTGGAAGGTCCTCGACGAGCAGGTGCGCAGCGACAAGCGCATCCTCTTCGAAGGCGCACAAGGCGTCATGCTGGATGTCGACCACGGCACCTATCCCTTCGTGACATCTTCCAATGTGGTGGCTGGCAATGCGTCAGCCGGGTCCGGCGTCGGACCGGGGGCGATCAGCTATGTGCTCGGTCTCGCCAAGGCCTACACCACACGGGTCGGGTCAGGCCCGTTCCCGACCGAGCAGGACAATAAGATTGGCCACCGCCTCGGCACGGTCGGCAAGGAAATCGGCGTGAATACAGGCCGCACGCGGCGTTGTGGATGGTTTGACAGCGTCATGGTCCGCCAGGCCTGCGCCACATCCGGCGTCAACGGCCTCGCGCTCACCAAGCTCGACGTTCTCGACGGCTTTGAAGAGATCAGGATCTGCGTCGCCTACAGGCTCAACGGCAAGGAAATCGACCACTATCCCGCCGGTCTCACTGACCAGGCCGCTGTCGAACCGGTCTATGAAAGCATGCCGGGCTGGAAAGCGACAACCGCCGGCGCACGCAGCTGGAACGACCTCCCCGCCGAAGCGGTGAAGTATGTCCGCCGCCTTGAAGAACTCGTCGGCAAACCCTGCGCACTGGTCTCGACCTCACCAGAGCGCGAGGATGTCATCCTGATGCGGGACCCGTTCGAGCGCGTCTAGACGGCCTGACGCCCTGCAAATATATGGGCGAGCGTGATTGCGCCGGCGGTCGCGACATTAACGCTGTCGAAGCCGCTGCGCATTGGGATCCGCACAGCTTCGCACGCCGCGATCAGGTCTGCCGGCAACCCCGGGCCTTCAGCGCCGAGCAGTACGGCAATCCTGCCCTCCACAGCCATATGGGTGAGCGGCGCCGCACCGGCCGACGGCGTCATCGCCCACACCTGGTAGCCAGCGGCTTTCAACGCAGTGATATGCGCCTCGCCGGTCCCGCCATGATGGAAAGGCATCCACAGCGCGCTGCCCGCTGAGACGCGAATGGACTTTCGGTAGAGCGGGTCACAGCAGCGCTCATCGAGCAGCACACCGCCCACACCAAAGGCGGCTGCATTGCGGAAAGCCGCGCCGACATTGTCGTGATTGGAAATATCATTCAGGACCAGCAGTGTGTCAGCCGCAGCAAAGTCTGCAAGCCGCGCCGGCTTGCCTTTGCGCGCACAGGCCAGCACGCCACGGTGGATGGGAAATCCTGCCACCGCATCCATGACAGCTTGCGGCGCGACATAGACCGGGGTGTCCGGCGGCAAGCCGTCCAGTACCGGCCGCAATGGCTCAACACGTGATGCGCCGATGAACACGCTTTCAATCTCGAATCGCGATCGCTCAACCAGCACGCCCAGCGTCACCCGGCCCTCCACGATAAAGCGACCATCGCTACGGCCGGTCAGGTCCCGCTCACGGATCGAGATGTAGGGCGCGAGGCGCTCATCCAGAGGATTTTCGATGTAAACAAGGGTCATGATGGCTTCATATTCCCTGTCTTAACCATTCAGGCTAGGCTCTTGCATAATCGAGGTGGGGAGCCTTGCCATGACACATATTGGATCGCGTATAGCCGTTACGCTGATTTTTGCCGCTTTGTATCTCGCCTTTTTGGTCGAGACGGCGACGCTGATTTATGAGTTCGGCCCGTCAGGCCTCGCCCTGCCTATGGCGACACTGTTTGCGCACAACTTCCTGTTCTTTCCTATCGCCGGCCTGCTCGCACTGATCGCTTTCTGGCGGCCGGCTGTGCTTGTCGTCGATGCCCTTGTGAGCGGCAAGATCCGGCATGGCTGGACGAGTCTCTGTATCCTTGCGGGACTGATTACCGCCGTTGCCTATGGAATGTCTTCGATATTTGCCAATTCAAATACACGCTCACTTTTCGAAATTGCACCAGCTGCCATCCAGGCCGATCAGGGCATTTCATCGGCAGACCCTGCCGCGCGCCGCGCCGCGATCGGTGAAGTCCTTGTCCAGCTGAAGATCAATTCGGCTACGGATGGAGGGCTTTCACGCTTTCAGTCCCGGTGCGAACCCGAATGGCTGCGCTATGGCATCACCGCAAATGAGCAGAAGCTTTGTTTTCCCACCGGCACAGTAACCAGCGTCGAGGCCTGCTGCCGGGCCAGGACCGATTTTCGCAGCTATGTAAACGCGCTCCAGGCCAACAACCCGTCACAGCTCAGCCAGGTGCATCGCTACGTCCTGTCAGCCAAGATGGTCTTCCTGCTGCTACTCCTCACCATTGGCGTGTTGCTGGTCCGCCTGAGAAAGCCGCTGACCCGGCTGTACGGGCCTGCAATACAGGAAGTGTCGTTTCCCCTTGCCGCAGGCGGTGCGCTTGTCCTGCTGTGGCCCCTGATGAACGCGGCCTATCTTTCGACTTCAGCCCTGCTTACTGGCGATGGGCTGTCCAACGCTTACCGGGTGACCGCGCCGCTCTTCGCGCTGGGCTTTGGCGTCTGGGCGCTGCTGCTCGTCTTTTTTCATCTTCGCACCTACCCCAATCATGTCGAAACAGCCCTAAAATCAGCTGGCGCGATCGCCGCCGCCATTGGAGTGTTTCGCTATGATGAGATCGTCGGCTATCTCAGCCGCACGCTCGGGGTTGGTGGCGGCATTGTTGGCGTCACCGTATTCACAGTTGGCGTGGCTTCGCTGATTGTCGCAGTGGTGATGGGCGTAAAGGCCCCAGACTTCATAGACCCCCAGCCAAAAGCTGAGGGTCCTGAACCGGTTAGCGCAGAATAGGCCCTACGCCCCGACGGGCAGGCCCTGTTCCTTGGCCATGCGCTTCATGGCCTTCTGGATTTTTTCGAAAGCGCGCACTTCGATCTGTCGGATACGCTCACGCGAGACATTATAGACCTCGGACAGTTCTTCGAGCGTCTTCGGTTCGTCTGTCAGGCGGCGTTCCTGCAGAATATGCTGCTCACGCTCTGAAAGGTCAGCCATGGCTTCCTGGAGGAGCGTCATGCGGGAGCCGAATTCCTGCTGGTTGGCATAATTCTCGGCCTGGCCAGGCTCATCATCGGTCAGCCAGTCCTGCCATTCCATGTCGCCTTCTGCGCCCATAGGGGCGTTCAGCGAAGCGTCGGAACCGCTCATCCGACCATTCATGCTGAGCACGTCCTTCTCAGGCACGTTGAGCCGGGTGGCAATTTCGGTGACCTGCTCAGGCTTGAGATCGCCAGCGTCGAGCGCGTTGATCTCACCCTTGATGCGGCGAAGATTGAAGAACAGCTTCTTCTGCGCCGCCGTAGTGCCGAGCTTTACGAGGCTCCAGCTGCGCAGGATATATTCCTGGATTGCCGCCCGGATCCACCACATGGCGTAGGTTGCGAGGCGGAACCCCTTGTCAGGGTCGAATTTCTTGACGGCCTGCATCAGGCCCACATTGCCTTCAGAGATGACCTCAGCCATCGGCAGGCCATAGCCGCGATACCCCATCGCGATCTTGGCAACCAGACGCAGGTGCGATGTCACCATCTGCTCGGCCGCGTCTGTATCTTCATTTTGCTGCCAGTTCTTGGCGAGCATGAATTCCTGCTGCTTTTCAAGCATCGGAAATTTTCGGATCTCTGTGAGATACCTGCTAAGGCCCTGTTCAGGGCTCAAGGCGATTGTCGTTCTTGCAGCCATCGGCTTTTTCTCCAATCTACAGTACAGACCCGTGAGACCGGCATCAGTTCCGTATCGGTTATGGAGAAAGCTTCTAGCCCCGCTCAGCGGCGGCGTCTTTCCCCGTCTTGCGCATTCTACTTATCGCGCTTGTGCATAAATGGGGTCTGAGCCCCATGAGAAAAGGGGTTTGGGCTTGAAAAGTCGCTTAAAAATGCCCGCCCGGCCACTATGGGTCCGGACGGGCCGTGTCATGGTGTCATGATCAGGTCAGGCTGCTTTTTTCTTCGCGGGCTTCCTGGCCACTGTTTTCTTGGCTGCCGGTTTGGTCGCGGCAGTGATTTTCTTCGCGGCCGGCTTTTTCGCGGCGACCGCTTTCTTTGCCGCTGCAGGCTTCTTGGCAGCTACCGGTTTTTTGGCCGTTGCGGGTGCTTTGGCTGTGACCGGTTTCGCAGCCGGCTTCCTGGCTGCGGGCTTGGGTGCGGCCTTGGCCGCCGGTTTGGCCGCTTTTTTTGCGGTCGGTTTTTTTACTGAAGTTGCCATGTCGTAAACCCCGAGGCTGTTGGACGGGACTATACTGATGAATGCCCCATCGAATCAGTTTGGGACGAGAAAATCTTCCCTTCAGAATTCCGGTAACGCAAACAAATAAAAAACCGCAACAATCAACACCTTGCAGCATGCAGACATTCAATTGTTGTATTTATACCCAAAATTAAGACCCGGATGCGGGGGCTGCATCCGGGTCTTCAGGCGCCAGCCTGCTGAATTATTTGCCCTTCGGCTTGCCGGGGATCGATGGCTTGCCTGGCTTTGCAGCGGGCTTGGCTGCCGGTTTCGGTAACGGTTTGACAGATTGCGATTGCATCGCGGTATGCCTTTGAAGTGGAGCTTTGTATCTTGTGCCCCTCAAGCGCCGGAGCGCCATGCTCCGGTTGGTACAGAAATACGATCAATAGCCCTTGCCTGCAATGGATGAGGGCGTGAAATTATCTTCATGGGACGGGCCGGAATTCACCCTGCGTCGAGGCGGCACAGCCTCTGTGACATGACTTTGGGTCAAACGCGCCTTAGATGATGGAAATCACTGAAAGGCAGGATGCCATGGCCAATCTACTGACAATCGGCTTTTACATCGCGCTCGCCATCCTACTCGTTGTGCTTGTGCTTGGATTGTTCAACCTGACCCGCACTGACGACCAGCAGGCAAGCCGGTCGAACAAGCTCATGCGGATGCGCGTACTCGTTCAGGCGGTCGCCATCGCGTTACTATGCGCCCTCGGTTTCGTGGTCGGTGCCTTCAATTAGCCCCGCTCCAGACGAAGGACAGGATAATGGTCAAGCTCGACAAGATCTACACCAAGGCCGGCGACAGCGGCACGACGCGGCTCGCCACCGGCCAGAAGGTCGACAAGTGGCATCCACGTGTTACCGCTTATGGAAGCGTCGATGAGGTGAATGCCGCGCTCGGCGTGGCCGCACTGGAAGCGCGCGGCGAATTCGCCAGCTCGATTCACCGGATCCAGAATGATCTGTTCGACCTTGGTGCTGATCTTGCCACCCCGGACACCGGCAAGGAACTTGCCTGGGAACCGCTGCGGATCGTCAAGGCACAGACCGAGCGGCTCGAGACCGAGATCGATGCGATGAACCGGGATATTCCGCCCCTCGACAGTTTCGTCCTGCCCGGTGGTTCGCGGCTAGCGGCGCAGCTGCATGTCGCCCGCACGATCTGCCGGCGCGCCGAACGCGATATCGCACGGCTTGCGGCCGACGAGGGTGAAACCGTCAGTGCTGCATCCCTTTCATACATCAATCGTCTCTCGGATTGGCTGTTCGTGGCGGCCCGCGCCGCCAATGAGAACGGCGCCAAGGATGTGAAGTGGGTGCCCGGAGCAAACCGCTAGGACGACATGACAGACAAGCCCCACCATCGATTTCTCGGCCATTGGAAGCTCGACCCGGCTTCATGCAAATACAGGCAGGGCCTGCCGCCAACTGCCGGCACCTATACAATTTCCGAGGATGGCGAAACGCTGGTTTTCGACATGGCCTGGACCGACAGCGATGGCGAGACGCACACCGCGCAGTTCAGTGGCAGACCTGACGGCGTCGCCGTCCCTTTCAAGGGCACAGACCTGGTCGACAGCTTTTCGATCACGGCAGAGAGCGCCAGCGAGCTGAACTCATCAGCCTTCCTGAAGGGTGACAAGCTGATGCATGCGACCCGGACGCTGATCGATGATAACACGATGCGCATCGTCCAGACGGTCTACCTGCCGGATGGCTCGGCACCGTCAAACCGGTCCGTCTACTACCGCGCCAAGGCACCAAACTGAAGCCGAAGCGCCTTTGGGGCTTGAGATTTCCGGCGCTTGAGGGCAAAGCCTTGGCATGAGCGATACACCCCCAGACCGTCTGAGCCTCGATCCCCGCAGCCCGCACTATGACGAAGCGCTGATTGCCCGCGGCGTCGGCGTGCGTTTCAAAGGCGAGGAACGCACCAATGTCGTAGAATACTGCCTGTCGGAGAGCTGGATCAAGCTCATCGCCGGCAAGGCCGTGGACCGCAAGGGGCAGCCCCTGATGCTGACCCTGAAAGGCCCCGTCGAAGTGTGGTTCGAAGACATCGAAAAGTAAGTGGCTAAAGGCGATCCAGTCGCGGAAGCAAGTCACAGCGACGAATTGACCCTTACGTTAGGGAGAAGCTTGATTGTTTTGCGCCGCTTCTCTAGGTGATCACCAGACCTCAGGATCAGCAAATATAGGAGCCAGCCCATGAAGGTGCTCGTGCCCGTAAAACGGGTGATCGATTATAATGTCAAAGTGCGCGTCAAGTCCGACCAGAGCGGCGTGGACCTTGCAAATGTCAAAATGTCGATGAACCCCTTCGACGAAATTTCGGTCGAAGAAGCCGTCCGCCTGAAGGAAAAAGGCGTCGCTGAAGAAATCGTTGTCGTTTCGATCGGGCCGCAACAGTGCCAGGAAACCCTGCGCACCGCCCTCGCCATGGGCGCTGACCGCGGCATCCTCGTCAAAACGGATGATACGGTTGAGCCCCTCGCCGTCGCCAAGATCCTCAAAGGCATTGTTGAAGCAGAGAGCCCGGACCTGGTCCTTCTCGGCAAGCAGGCGATTGATGACGACAGCAACCAGACCGGTCAGATGCTCGCCGCGCTGCTGGACTGGCCACAAGCCACGTTTGCAAACGAGATCACCAAGGATGGCGACACGCTGACCGTGACCCGCGAAGTCGACGGCGGCCTGCAGACGCTCGCGCTGACTGGACCGGCCATTGTCACGACTGACCTGCGCCTCAACGAACCGCGCTACGCCTCCCTGCCAAACATCATGAAGGCCAAGAAAAAGCCGATTGATGAAAAGGCACCTGGCGATTTCGGCGTTGATACCGCCCCGCGCCTCTCTGTTGTCAAAGTCACCGAGCCACCGGTTCGTGAAGCTGGCGAAAAGGTCGAGGACGTTGCAACGCTTGTCTCGAAACTCAAATCGAAGGGAGCAATCTAATGGCTGTTCTCGTTATTGCAGATCATGACAATGCCGCACTGACAGATGCGACGCACAAGACGGTCACCGCCGCAGCCAAGTTCGGCGGCGACATTGACGTGCTGGTCGCTGGCAAGGGCGCTGGCGATGTCGCCGCAGCTGCAGCCAAAATCGACGGCGTCCGCAAGGTTCTTCACGCTGAAGGCGATGCTTATGAAAAGCAGCTTGCCGAAGCGATGGAAGCCCTGATCGTCCCGCTGATGGACGGTTATGACGCTCTCTTCTCGCCCGCCACCACGATGGGCAAGAACGTCACGCCGCGCATCGCCGCCAAGCTCGACGTCATGCAGATTTCCGACATTACCGGCATTGAAGGCACCGACACGTTCGAGCGTCCGATCTATGCGGGCAATGCGATCATGACTGTCAAATCCTCCGATGCGAAGAAGATCGTCACCGTTCGCGGGACGGCCTTCGATGCGGCAGGTGAAGGCGGTTCGGCTTCGGTCGAGACGATCGACGCACCGGCCGGTCCTTTCAAGTCGGCGTTCGTCGAAGAGAAGATCGTCCAGTCCGACCGTCCGGAACTGACCTCCGCCAAGACGATCGTGTCCGGTGGACGCGCGCTCGGCTCGAAGGAAGAATTCGACCGGCTCATCGTGCCACTGGCTGACAAGCTTGGTGCAGGCGTTGGCGCCTCGCGCGCAGCTGTCGATGCGGGTTATGCCCCGAACGACTACCAGGTTGGCCAGACCGGCAAGATCGTTGCTCCGGAACTCTACATCGCCATCGGCATTTCAGGCGCGATCCAGCACCTTGCCGGCATGAAGGATTCCAAGATCATCGTGGCGATCAACAAGGACGAGGAAGCCCCGATCTTCCAGGTTGCAGATTACAGTCTGGTTGCAGACCTCTTCAACGCTGTCCCGGAACTGACCGAGGCCCTCTAGCATCTGCTGGAAGCTGAAATTCAAGAGCCCCGGTCCTGCAAAGATCCGGGGCTTTTTTACAATCGCTTCAGCTCATCCATCACGTCGCCCATAAGCGGCCCGATCTCGGCCGGCAGCACCATATGGGCATATGTGTCGAGATCGGTTGGCTCGCGGTTGATGATGACGAGTTTTGCGCCCGCCCGGCGTGCCAGGACCGGAATACCTGCTGCCGGGTAGACCACCAGCGATGATCCGAGAACGATACAGAGATCGCACGCTTCAGCCTCTGCGCTTGCCCGGTCCATCTTGTCCTCCGGCATGGCCTGCCCGAAAGAGATCGTCGCGGTCTTCAGCAGGCCGGCGCAGTTGACGCAGATGATCTCCTCATCGGCCTCCCATGGCGCCCGCAGCTCTTCCAGTTCATGCCGCATGCCGCAATCGAGGCACTTCGCGTAGGACGCATTGCCGTGGATCTCGATAACCTTGTCGTCCGGCACGCCTGCATCCTGATGCAGATTGTCGACATTCTGCGTCACCACAGCCGTGACCTTGCCCTGGTTGACGAGGTCAGCAATCGCAAAATGGCCCGCATTGGGCTTCGCGCCGACCCATCCCGCAGTCTTGTTGAAAACGCGCGTCCATGCCTCGCGCCGCTTGTCGCGGGAGGCAACGAAATCCTGATAGTAGATCGGTTGCATTTTCGACCAGACGCCGCCGGGACTGCGAAAATCCGGAATCCCGCTTTCGGTCGATATGCCGGCGCCCGTAAAAACGACGACGCGCTGGGCAAGCTTGATCAGCTGCGCAAGTTCTGTTGCATCACTCATGGCCGACACACCTATACGACGCCTAGAATAGCATCCAGATGCCCATTGCGATCATCATGAGATTTTCTGTCAGGGAGATAAATCCAAGCGGGACATTGGAATTGCCGCCCACGCAGGCGCATTTCAGGTCTCGCTTGTCGATATAGACCGCCTTGAAGACAGAGATTGCCCCCACCGTCCCGATAAAGATGGCGATGGGCGAGGCGAGCCAGATGAACGCGCCGGCAATCATCAATATACCGGCAAGGGCTTCACCGAACGGGTAGAGATAGGCGTATCGCACCCATTTCTGCGCCAGCAGGTCATAACCGAGGAACTGGTTCGAAAAACTCGCCAGGTCACGCAGCTTCTGGACGGCAAGAAGGCACATCGAAATCGCGATAAACCACTCAGCCGTGCGTAGTGTCAGCACGGTGCCAAAGCTTGCCCAGCTGACGGCAATTGCCATGAGCAGGCCCATGGCAAAGATTGCCAGCACCGGCGTATAGGTCTTCTTGTCCGGGTCAGGCTTCGGCTTGCCGAAATATTCGCGCAATGCATCATGGCCGCCGATACGCTTGCCGTCGATCCAGGTCTGCGGCGTTGTCTTGACATTGTATTCGGCCTTGAACGCGTCCGTTTCCTCACGCGTTTTCAGGTGATGATCCTCAACCTTGAAACCCTGGCGTTTCAGCAGGTCCCGTGACTTCAGGCCAAACGGGCAGATGTGCTTGTCCATAACCATGCGATAGAGCACGGCCGTTTTCGGCCCGCTTCGGGCGGCGGGGCTTGTGTCTGCAACGGGTGGAGCAATATCTGCGTCGGGCGGGGTCATGGGTTCAGTTTTCCTTCAAATTCAGGAACCGGCCGAGCGGAAGCGGCTTCAGCGGTGGTTGCTTTGCCGTTCTTTTCGATGTCCTTGATAAGCCAGTTCATTTCGTCAATTTCCCTGCGCTGGGCGCGGATGATACCGTCAGCCAGCTCCCGCACGCGCTGGTCTTCGATATTGGCGCGCTCGCTTGTCATGATGGCAATGGAGTGGTGCGGGATCATTGCCTTCATATAGGATTGGTCGCTGACCGTTACCTGACTACGCACCAGGAATAGCGCAAGGACCGCGATCAGCGCACTCCCGCCGAAAATCATAAGGTTGAGCCGCTTGTTTCGGTACATACCCAGCATGAAAGCCAGCATTACAATTGCCATGGCCCCGCCCATGACGAAGGCCATGTAGAAGCGCGTCTCGCTCCAGCGCACATGCTCCAGCGTGTAGGTGTTGAAATACATCAGGGCAAACATCACCAATGTCGACGTGCCGATCATGGCGGCGAAGCGTGCGTAATTTCCGGATGAGTGGGTTTCCATTGTCAGTCCCGTCTGTTTGCATGGTCATCTGATAAACCAACCGGCCCATCCCATTCAGGTTCCAGAAGGAACAGGTGTGATACCGGCAGGTCGCAGGCAGCCGGGGCGGTCCCGCCGGGCCGGCCTCCGCCCCAAGGTAGAAATCCTGGCGCGGCCTGTGCCCCCCGGGTCACAAATCCTCAACGAGTTGTCATCAAGGTGCACACAAAGCTTGATCTTTGATGCGCTGCACAATCACTCTGCCAGCTTACAGTTTTTTAAAGTTCGACCTGTCGGAGGGCGAAATGGGCACCATAAATACAATCGCTATCGTCGGCGCAGGACAGATGGGGAATGGTATCGCCCATGTCTGCGCACTGGCTGGCTATGACGTTCTTCTGAACGACATCTCCGAAGACGCCCTGAGCAAGGGCATGGAAACCATCGAATCCAACATGGTCCGGCAGGTGTCGCGCAACATGATCTCGCACGAGGAGATGTCAGCCGGACTGAAACGCATTAAGCCCGGCACAAGCATGGCCAATTTCGCAGATGTCGATCTCGCCATCGAAGCGGCGACTGAAAAACGCGAAATCAAGGAAGCCATTTTCCAGAAGCTTTGCGCCGCCGTCCCGTCCAATGCCTACCTCGCAACAAACACATCATCCATCTCCATCACACGTCTCGCGGCGACAACGGACAGGCCTGAAAAGTTCATCGGCCTGCACTTCATGAATCCCGTACCGCTGATGAAGCTGATGGAAGTGATCCGCGGCCTCGCGACCGACCAGGACACATATGAGATGGCGCTCGATTTCGCGCGGCGCCTCGAAAAGACAACAACCAATGCCGAAGATTATCCGGCCTTTATCGTCAACCGCGTCCTCGTGCCGATGATCAATGAAGCCGTCTATGCGCTCTATGAGGGCGTCGGTACGGTGGAAAGCATCGACACAGCGATGAAGCTCGGTGCGAACCACCCCATGGGACCGTTGCAACTGGCAGACTTCATCGGTCTCGATACCTGTCTTTCGATCATGCAGGTGCTGCATGACGGGCTCGCGGACACCAAGTACCGCCCATGTCCACTACTGGTAAAATATGTCGAAGCCGGCTGGGTTGGCCGCAAGGCGAAGCGCGGTTTTTACGACTATCGCGGCGACGCGCCTGTCCCGACACGCTAGACGCTTTTACGCCCGACAAGGTCCGCAAATTCAGGCAAGGCTTCCAGCCGCTCAAATATTGCCGTCAGTTTCGGACTGTTCTGCGAATGCCATTCGCGGCGCGGCGTCCAGCGCGAAATGACCGCAATATAGATATCAAGCGCCGACATCCTTTCACCAAGGAACCACGGGGCCGAAGCTTCTCCCTCAAGCTGGGCATAGAGCCTGCGCGCATAGGCGTGGACTGACCGGACAAAGCTCTCCTGTGCAGCCTCGACGGCGACAAAGCGGGACGGGTCATCCACATAAGTGTAAGTCGGATAAATATTCGCCACGATGAAAACCAGCCACCTCAGAAAGCTTGCGCGTTCAGGGCTTCCCGGCGGCGGCACGAGGCTGTCATTCGCGGCGAGGTCAGCCAGGAGCAGCGTAATGGCGGCACTTTCCGTCATGACTGTGCCATCATCAAGCAACAGGGTCGGGATCTGTCGGAGCGGGTTGACCTGTCGCAAGGCATCTGCTGCGTCCGGCGCCTCGAAGAGGTCGCCCGTCTCGACCAGTTCATAGTCGAAGCCATACCAGACGAGCTGGAACTCCACGATGTCTGAGCCCCAGCGGGGCATGCCGAAAAGCTTCATGGGTTCACTTCCCCCCTCAGATTTCAGTCGTCCTTATCAGCTCGATAACCGCAAGGATCACGGTGTTCACCGCAACAGCCGCCAGGATCATGCCCATCACGCGGCTGACAAGGGCCGCGCCGCTCATCCGGATAACTTTCAGGATCGGCGAGGCGGCCAGCATCATGACCAGTGCAGCGCCCATGACAGCGAGCATGATACCTGCCGTCTGCGCCTGCTGTTCAATGCTGAAGCGATTATTGTCGGTCAGGACGACGACAGCAAGTATGGCGCCCGGCGAGGCCAGTGATGGCATGGCCAGCGGGAAAATCGCGACTGACCCTCCCGCACTGTCCAGCTTCGAAAATCCGGCCGTCTCGGACTCCGGCTTGGAGTCACCAAAGATCATGGTCAGCGCGAAGATCAGGAGGACGATGCCGCCAGCAATCTGGAAGGCTGGCAGGCTGATGCCAAGAGCATTGATCAGGAACTGGCCGCCGATCAGGAAAAGCAGCAGTACAACGGTCGCGGCAATGGTTGCCTGAACCGCAATTTTCCAGTGCCGGGCACGATCAACGCCAGCGACAACGGCAATGAAAACCGGAAGCGTACCGATCGGGTCTATCACCACCCACAAGAGAATGAATTGCTCGAGCAGGTTATGATTCATTGGCAGGTCGCACGCTCCGTTTGAGAAAAAGATACAGCGCACATTGCGTTGCCCGGCCACAATGCAAGGCCTGAGCACGCAACCAGTGTCTTATTTGTACTTTATGCGAGTGCACCGAGCCCTTTTCGCAACGCCTGAGGGTCAAATTCCGCGATTTCGGCGTCTATCGCCGCATGTTCGCTTTTCCAGATTGGCGTGGCCTCAGCCAGCACGGCCCTGCCCGCATCGGTCAGGCGCAGCAATCGCCCCCGGCGGTCTTTGGGATCCACGTCCAGCGTTAACAGTCCGCGCCGCTGCAGCGGCTTGAGATTGGCGGTGAGGGTCGTGCGGTCCATCGCCAGCAACGACGCAACCGCGCCCAGTGGCGGCGGGGTCGGCCTGTTGAGGGACATCAGCAGGGAAAACTGCCCGCTGGTGATCCCGATGGGCCGGAACGCCTCATCAAAGCGTCGCGCCAGCGCCCGTGCTGCCCGCTGGGCCGCAAGGCAAAGACAGTGGTCGCGGACATGGAGAGTTGTCTCGAATGTAACCTGATTCGGTGTTGACATACCAAACTATGTTGATATCAACGTTTTTAGTCAAGCCGCCAATGCAGGTCTCTTTCATGCCCCTCGATCCGAGCGCCGATATCGAGCTTTGTGCTTTCAGCTGGGTGCCGGACATGGCCCGTGGCTATGTACGTGACCTGCGCCCCCGCTGGGCCATTGAAGAGGCTGGCCTGTCCTATCGTACGCGCTTGTACAATGCCGGCGATCCGCGCCCCGAAGCTTATCTGGCCGAACAGCCATTCGGACAGGTGCCGGCTATGGTCGATGGCGATATCCACATATTCGAGACGGGCGCGATCCTGCTCCACCTTGCTGAAAAGAGCGACATCCTGATGCCGAAAGACGCCGCCGGCCGTGCATCGACACAAAGCTGGGTGTTTGCCGCGCTGAACAGTATCGAGCAGTACACGCTCGAACTCTTTTTCCTGCATGTCGTATTTGCGGGCGAAGAATGGGCAAAGCTTCGTCAGCCAAGCAGCCATGACTTCATCCGGCGGCGTCTCGGACAGCTTGAGAAAGCGTTGGGCACGCGTGACTATCTCGTGGGGCCTTTCACTGTCGCCGATATCGTCATGGCGACCGTGCTTCGTGACGTCGACAGGCAATTGCCTCTGACCGGCCTGCCCGGACTAAAGGCCTATCTCGAACGATGCCTCGCCCGCCCGGCCTTCAGACGCGCCCTCGCGGCACAGATGGCCGACTTTACTGGCGAGCCGCCTGAAAATTTCCCAACCTGATCCCTGACCGTCCACATCATCAAAAAGGAAGCGTCCAATGTCCTATACTGAAGGTTTCGTCCTTGCTGTCCCAGCGGGCAACAAGGAGGCTTTTATCGATCATGCCAAAGATGCTTTTCCGCTCTTCCGTGAGTTTGGCTGCATCCGCCATGCCGAATGCTGGGAAGACAATGTCACAGACGGCAAGGTCACTGATTTCCGCCGCGCCGTGAAAGCCACGCCAGACGAAAAGATCGTCTTCTCATGGATGGAGTATCCGTCGAAAACGGTCCGTGATGCAGCGGGCGAAAAGATGATGAGCGATCCCCGCATGGCCGAGATGGTCGAAATGCCCTTTGACGGCAAACGCATGATCTATGGCGGCTTCGAGACACTGGCTGATGTGGGCTCCGCGGAAGGCACAAACTATGTCAGCGGTTCACTCTTTGCCGTCCCCAACGCGAACAAGGCCGCCTTCAAATCCTTCTGCGAAACCATGTCCGCGATCTTTTTGGACCATGGCGCGTCCCGCGTCGTCGACACCTGGGGCGACGATGTGCCGGCCGGCAAGGTGACTGACTTCCAGCGCGCCGTCGCCGCCAAGGACGATGAAACCGTCGCCTTTACCTGGATTGAGTGGACGTCGAAGGAAAAATGCGATGCCGCATGGGAAAAGATGATGACCGATCCGCGCATGGAAAAGGCTGAAATGCCGTGTGATGGCAAACGCATGGTCTTTGGTGGCTTCGTACCGGTCGTGAACCTGTTCGCCGACAGCAAGGCGACGGCATAGCCACAGCCCGCCCTAGCTGCGCCAGCGCAGGGTGACAGGCTCGATAGGATTAGAGAATGGCCGCTGCCCCGTCCGGGCGGCGGTCCATTCCTTCTTCAGCATGCGATACCATTTGGCCTGGACGTCTATATCGTCGATCCAGATCATCGCCTTCTGGTATTTCATGCCTTCATTCTGCAGGTCGACGATATCGCCGTCCTGACGCAGGAATTTCCGTGCCGCCGGCTTGAACACCGGGATGGCGAGGTTGAGCAGCGGCGCCCCGGTAAACCAGGTCACCTGCGTCACGCGCGTCTTCTTTTTGTAAACTGGCGTCAGGCAGGTCAGCGTCAAAAGGCGCGCACTGTCATTCTCAACGATTTCCCAGCGATAGCCCGGTAGCTGGAATATGATTTCGGTCGTCACCTTGCCACCGAACACCGCCTTGTAGGCCAGCGAGTTGGACGAGGGCTGGTGGCGATCGATTGCCCAGCCCCGGTCGCGCGGCACGAACGGTTTTTCCTTCAGCTTCAGCCCGGCGCTCGGCGGACGCCACCACCATTGCGAATGAACAAAGGCGACATGCGCCGGGTCCATCAGGCCAACGACCGCATCATCCATATGCGCGTTAAAGGTCTCTTCGATGACGAATTTCGGCTTGTCCGGCAGTGCGCCAAAATCTGGCGGCGGTATATCCGGCTCGCCTGAAAATTTCGGGTCATGCGCGATGAAGACGAAGATCAGCCCGTTTTTCTCGGCCACCGGATAGCGGCGCACCCTGAAGCGGCTGGCCTCATAGGGCTGGTCTTCCAGCACGGACGGCATGTGGCGACAGACCCCATCGGTGCCAAAGCGCCAGCCATGATAGGCGCATTCCACCGTCGCCTCGCCATTGGTATCGACCTGTTTGCCGGCCGATAGCGGCACCAGCCTGTGTGGGCAGATATCGCGAAGCGCAAAAGCCTCGCCTGCATCAGTGCGCCCAACGACAATCGGCTGGTCCAGCATGATCCTGTGCATCAGCGCGCCGGGCTTCAGCTCTTTCGAGGTGCACGCCAGATACCAGCTATCGGTCAGCCAGCCCTCGGCGGTAATGCCAGGCTGGGTGTCCACCGTCTTGTCTATAAGGGTCTGTGTGTCGGCCATATCTGCGCTTTTATACTGCCAGAACCCTAACAGAAAGCCTGCAGACACGGCCCTGACAGCAAGTCCCCGCTAGGCGGGAGGCTCAAGCCCCGCTATATGCCGCAGACATGACAGCTCGTGACAAAATCCGCAATTTTTCCATCGTGGCGCATATCGACCACGGCAAGTCCACTCTGGCTGACCGGCTGATCCAGGTCACTGGCGGGCTGACCGACCGCGAAATGCGCGAACAGGTCCTCGATTCCATGGACATCGAGAAAGAGCGCGGCATCACGATCAAGGCCCAGACCGTGCGGCTCGACTACACTGCCAAGGATGGCGAGACCTACGTCCTCAACCTGATGGACACGCCGGGCCATGTCGACTTCTCCTATGAAGTTTCTCGCTGCCTGGCCGCCTGCGAAGGGTCGCTCCTGATCGTTGATGCGAGCCAGGGCGTCGAGGCCCAGACGCTCGCCAATGTCTATCAGGCAATTGACCAGAACCACGAGATCATCCCGGTCCTTAACAAGGTCGACCTGCCAGCCGCAGATGTCGACCGCGTGAAAGAGCAGATCGAGGACATTATCGGCCTCGATGCATCTGACGCGATCCTGACTTCGGCAAAGACCGGCCTTGGCATCGAGGATGTGCTTGAAGCCATCGTAACCCGCCTGCCGGCGCCCCGCGAAGGCGACCGCAACAAGCCACTCAAGGCCTCGCTGATCGATGCCTATTACGACCCCTATCTCGGCGTCGTCGTCATCGTGCGTATTGTCGACGGCGTACTGCGCAAGAAACAGAAGGTCCGCATGATGCGGACAAAATCGACTTATGAAGTCGACAAGGTTGGCATTTTCGGCCCCAAACCGACCGATGTTGATGAGCTTGGCCCGGGTGAAGTCGGCTTTCTCGTCGCCTCCATCAAGGAAGTGGCCGACACAGCCGTCGGCGATACCATTACTGATGAAAAGAACCCGACCGACAAGCCGCTTCCGGGCTATAAGGACGTCGTGCCTGTCGTCTTCTGCGGACTTTTCCCCGTCGATGCCGGCGACTTTGATGATTTGCGCGCCGCCATGTCGAAGCTGCGTCTCAATGATGCGAGCTTTACCTGGGAGATGGAAACCTCTGCCGCCCTCGGCATGGGCTTTCGCTGCGGCTTCCTCGGTCTCCTGCACCTTGAGATCATCCAGGAACGCCTCAGCCGCGAGTTCGACCTCGACCTGATCGCCACAGCCCCATCCGTTGTCTACCAGATGACGATGACAGACGGCACAGAGCTGGAATTGCACAATCCGGCCGACATGCCGGACGTGGTGAAAGTCGCTGAAATCCGCGAACCGTGGATCAATGCGACGATCTACACGCCCGACGAATATCTCGGTGGCATCCTGAAACTCTGCCAGGACCGTCGCGGTATCCAGAAAGAGCTCTCTTATGTCGGCGGGCGCGCCATGGTGCGCTACGAACTGCCGCTCAATGAGGTCGTATTTGATTTCTATGACCGGCTGAAATCCATCTCCAAGGGCTATGCGAGCTTTGACTATGAGATGATCGGCCACCGCGCCGAGAACCTCGTCAAGATGTCCATCCTCGTCAATGACGAGCCGGTCGATGCGCTCGCCATGCTGGTCCACCGCGATCGCGCTGAAGGCCGGGGCCGCCAGATGTGTGAGCGCCTGAAAGACCTGATCCCGCGCCAGATGTTCAAGATCCCGGTGCAGGCCGCGATCGGCGCAAAAGTCATCGCCCGCGAGACGATCTCAGCGCTGCGCAAGGACGTCACGGCCAAATGCTATGGCGGCGACGCGACCCGCAAACGCAAGCTCCTCGACAAACAGGCCGCCGGCAAGAAACGCATGCGCCAGTTCGGCAAGGTCGAAATCCCGCAGGAAGCGTTTGTGGCGGCGCTACGGATGGACGGGGACTAGGCTTGTGGAAGGCTTTCATGGGAAGCATGCAAGAAAAGCTCGCAAATATTCTCTCAATTCGAGCGAAAACTTCATCTATTCGACCAGGTCGCTTGAGCCGTGCGGATTTATTAGGATCTGGAATAGCCGATGAAGTCTATACTGTGTACAGGAACCTTGGCGGAATATTAGATGAACCGCCAGTCAATCCGCGTTCCACATGGGACATGGAATTAGACGGATATATTATTGAACTAGACGAACAGCTTCACTTCAATCGCTACCGAAAGATCAGCCTGCAATCTTCCTTGTATGCCAACCTCAAATCTTTCCCTATGAGAGAATTTGATGAATTTTGTGAACTCCACGAAACTGATTGCTATCAGGCCGGTAAATATGGAAGGAAATGGACCACTGGCGGTAGCGAGAAACAGTTCGGACTTTCGCCTCAACAAGGCCAATTAATTGGCCTCGGCCCTGCTAGATGGCGTCAACGAGCATATTACGATTTTCTCAAGGACGTTTGCTACTTGATAAATGGGACGAGAGTGGCCCGTCTGTCAATCTGGGATTCCGTGCATTGCAGCTCCAATTCCTTGACCGTGAAACAATTGCTTTCTGGAAACGAATCTACGTTTTCAGATGCTCTTTGGAAGATCATTCAGACGCGCACGCCCCCTCCCCAACGTCACCAATAGGCAGTGCGGTCTGCCGCCGCTAAACTCTCCCAAAAGCAGACAAGGGAGAGACGCCATGCCGGACACAGCGCCGACAGTTGAAGAAATCCTCTACGAGGTTGCAGATCATATCGCGACCATCACGCTAAACGCGCCGGACCGGATGAACACCATCTCCGGGCCAATGCTGGATGGGCTCTCGCAGGCGCTTCTCAAGGCAGATGCCGATCAGGATGTCCGCTGCGTGATCCTCACCGGGGCTGGCCGCGCCTTCTGTGCCGGCCTCAACCTCGAGAGCGCCACCAAGGGCGAGGGAATCGGCTCCGGCGCGGTCTCATCTGCCAGCCTCGACCTACGCAATACGCCGCCCACCATCCTCTTCAACATGGACACGCCGACCATCTGCGCGATCAATGGCGGGGCAGCTGGCTATGGCATGGACACAGCGCTTGGCTGTGACATCCGCATCATGTCGGACAAGGCGAAGATGGCCGCCGCCTTCACTAAGCGCGGCATCCTCCCAGAGTCCGGTGGCACATGGTTCCTGCCCCGCCTGCTCGGCTGGGAAAAAGCCTGTGAGCTGATCTTCACCGGCCGCACCCTGAAGGCCGATGAATGCCTCGCCGAAGGGCTCTGTTCGAAAGTCGTGCCGCATGACACGCTGATCGATGAAGCGCGCGCCATGGCGACAGAGATCGCCTCCAATGCGCCCCTCGCCGTGCAGGCCTCAAAGCGCCTCATGAGAATGGGCCTGTCGGAGCCGTTTACCGAGCATGTCCATCACGTCTTCCTGCAACTCCTGCCCCTCCTGCAGACAGAAGATGCGCGCGAAGGCATGATGGCCTTCCTCGAAAAACGACCAGCAGCCTTCAAAGGCAAGTAGCGCCGGAGCAGTTCATGGCCCGCTTTAGCGTTCGGCGGTCTTCCATATCTGGCCGGCTTCAATCGCCAGCGCTTTTGCTTCATCTTCTGCCCCCATACGGCGCAGCGTCCTCAGCACTGTCTCGAGGCCTCTGCCCGATAGCGCCTGTGGGCTGCCATCGGTCTGGGTAAGGATTGTGAGCAGGGCTTCGCCCGGGGCGCCGCCGCGCTGTGCGGCTTCGATTGCAGCCTGCATGCCCGGACTGATTGCACGGCCCGACAAATCACTACCGGCAAGCGCAATCCGCGCCTCGACAGGCACCGGCATGTCAAAGCCGGCCCAGATCGAAAAAAGCTGGAGCGCTTTCTGGCGCTGACCGGTTTCGACCCCAGTCTCGATCAACTGCACAGCAAGATCGCTGATCGCCTCATTCGAGCGCTGGTCAACCGCCACAAGGGCATGCCCGGTGAGCAGCGCGCGGTCAAACATCCCCGCCTCTTCGCTCTCTGTTTCCGTATCTGCCTCTTCAGTCTCCTCGAGCCAGTCGTGGGCGAGACCGACATTACCGGCCGCAAGGGCCGCAGCTGCAAATGTGGTCGCTGCAAATCGGGTGTCTTCATTGCGTGGCAGTGCTTCAAGATCAGCCTCGAACAGACGCGCGATCACTGTGAACCTGCGCTGGTCTGTCGCGGCCTGTGCAAGGGCTTCTGAAAGCGCCAGTGCCTGTTCTTCAGCGAGCGAGACCTCGTCAACGGTTTCAGCATCGAGCGCGTCGGGCGAAATGTCTTCGGGCGTAACCGGCTCAATCCAGGCCTCGTTCATCGAACGCAGGTCGAGCGGCCCGCTGCGTGTCGCTGGCAGCCGCTCGGGCTCGTCTTCCGGCTCCGGTGCCTTTGCCATGACAACGAAAGCGGCTTCGATCGCATCTACAGGTTCAAATTCCTCGCCCTTGATCAGGGTCTGGTAAACCGCACGGTGGTCTTCTGCTGCAAGCGCGCCAGCTTCGGCTGCAAGACCTGCTGCGGCGACACGAAGCTCAATCGGCTGCTCATCATCCATGGCAATCTCGGCGGCCACGTCCGCGCGATCGGCCGACAGGCTTTCGATATCAGGCTCAAGACCTGCCAGGTTGGACAAGGCAATCTCCAGCCCAGACCCATAGCGCGCCGATGGCCGCTCTTCAGCCTCAGCCAGCAGCGCAATCGCGGTCTCGTTGAACCACGGATCGGCGCCCTCGCTCTGCGCGGCAATCTCGATAGCGAGTTCTGCAGACGCCATATCCTCATCGGCGAGCGTGCACACTGCGCGCAACTGCGACCAGAACAGCCCCTCAGCGGTCCGGTCCATTTGTGCGCACACGACGGTAAGGTTGCCATTCGCAAGGCGCTCGTCGGACAGGATGGCATCAGCATCAAAACCTTCAGGCACTTCATCAAGCTGGCGCGACAGCGTCGCAGCGGCGCGTCGCTCACCGAGTGCCATGAGAAGGCGAAGCCGTTCATTCAGCAGGGCCTGGCCCATCTCGCCTGACGGGCCCGTGGAGGGCGAGCGCATGGCCCGGCTGACGAGGCTTCGCTCGGCAGGTGTCAGGGCATCAACCTCAATCCGCTCCATGAGGGCGAGCAGGTAGTCCTCGTCGGATCCCGACCATAGTCTCTGGCTGAACGGGGTTTCGCTGCGGTCGAGGAAGCTCACACCCCAGGCATCCAGGTCACCGAGCCCGGTCGACTCGATCTGCGCAGTTGCCGGCATGGCAAACGCCATGGCGAGCACAACCAGCGCCGATTTACAGCGCACTATCGATCTCCATGCGCACCTCGCCAGCTTCAGGTTTGGACGCAGATACCTCCGTTCCAAGCCACCACAATGCCGCCAGGACGCCCACGATCAGGACACCGAATAGAATAAACCACTTGCGCAACGCAAAATCTCTTTCCCCGGCTTCGATCCACCGGAATCATTGCTCACCACGTTCAAGACTGTATAGGACAGTCATATTGCAATCGAAAAGCCCATGACCACAAAGAGCAACTACACGGGAGACGCTGGCAGAATTGAGGCAGCCCTTTCCGATCGCACCATCGCGCTGGTTGGCCTGATGGGGGCCGGAAAGTCCACGGTTGGCCGTCGGCTGGCCGATGTGCTCGGCCGCGATTTCTATGACAGCGACAATGAAATCGAAAAAGCGGCAGGCCTGTCCATTGCCGACATTTTCACCCTGCACGGCGAAACCGAGTTCCGGCGCGGTGAGCGCAAGGTGCTGGAACGCCTGCTAACCGAAGCGCCCCATGTCCTCGCCACCGGCGGCGGCGCCTATCTTGACCCTGAAACCCGCCACCTCCTGCGCGACAAGGCGGTAACGATCTGGCTAAACGCTGACCTTGAAACGCTATGGCGGCGCGTTTCCCGGCGCAGTCACCGGCCATTGCTGAAGGCAGACAACCCAAAAGGCGTGCTGAGCAAGCTGCTCACCGAACGCGCACCAATCTATGAGCAGGCCGATCTTGTCGTGCGGAGTGCAGAGGGCCCTCACAAGGCGACGGTGGATTCCATCCTCAAAGCTCTTGATGAATGGGCCGCAACCCAGAATGGCTGACACGATGACAAGTCCCAAAACAGTTCGGGTCGAGCTTGGCGACCGGAGCTATGACATCCTGATCGGCGACGGGCTGCTCGCCGAAGCCGGGCGCCACCTCTCGGCGCTCGTCAAACAGCCTCGCGTCTTTGTGCTGACCGATGGCACTGTTGGCGGCCTGTATGCGGGCGCTATGGAAAACAGCCTCCGCGCGGCGGGCCTGACACTACACCTGAAGGCCGTGTCCGACGGTGAAGGTTCAAAATCCTGGGCGACACTCGGCGAGGTGCTGGAGTGGCTTCTCGATGAAGGGGCTGGCCGCGACGATGTGCTGGTCGGCCTGGGCGGCGGCATTGTCGGTGACCTGGCCGGGTTGGCCGCGTCGCTGATGAAGCGCGGCATGACCTTCGTGCAGGTCCCGACCACCATCCTCGCGCAGGTCGACAGTTCCGTGGGCGGCAAGACCGCGGTCAATTTCCGGCAGGGCAAGAATCTTGTCGGCGCCTTCTACCAGCCCCGGCTTGTGCTGGCTGACACCTCCGTCCTCAGCACGCTGCCGGAGCGCGAACGACTGGCCGGCTATGCCGAGATCGTCAAATATGCGCTGATCGATGACCCGGCTTTCTTTGACTGGCTCGAGCAGAATGGCAGCCGCGTGATCGCGCTGGAGCCTGAGGCACTTGCCCATGCGGTCGCCGTCTCATGTGCATCAAAGGCGCGGATTGTCTCGCAGGATGAACGTGAATCAGGGGTTCGCGCCCTGCTCAATCTCGGGCACACATTCGGCCATGCGCTTGAGGCTGCAAACGGGTTCAGGCCGTCGCTCCTGCACGGCGAAGGCGTTGCCGCCGGCATGGCGCTGGCCCTCAGATACTCGGTCCGGCAGGGCCTCATGAATGGCCAGGATGCAGAGCGCGCCGCCCGCCTGCTTGAATCTGCAGGCCTTGCGACACAGTTAAAGCAACTACCAGGTGGGCCTTACCCGGCTGATACGCTAACCGAGGCGATGAAGCAGGACAAAAAAGTGCGCGCAGGCCGCGTTCCACTCATTCTGGCGCGGGGCCTGGGCCGTGCCTTTATCCAGCCGGACGCCGACCTCTTGGACGTTCGTGACTTTCTCAATACGGAGCTTCAGCAGGGCTGAGCCATGATCATCGGAACTTTCGTCGCCATCGTCTTCCTACTTGGGATGTCGGCATTCTTTTCTGGCTCTGAAACAGCCCTGACCGCCGCCTCCCGAACGCGAATGCACCAGCTGGAGCGCGACGGAAACAAACGCGCCGCGGTCGTCAACAAGCTGATTTCCGACCGTGAAGGCCTGATCGGCGCGATCCTGCTGGGTAACAACCTCGTCAATATCCTTGCCTCCGCGCTCGCCACGACGCTGTTTGCATCGCTGATGCCGGGCGCCACCGGCGTCGCCGTCGCGACAGCGGTCATGACTGTGCTGGTCCTGGTCTTCGCGGAAGTGCTGCCGAAAACCTATGCGATCACACGGGCCGACAGCATGGCCATGTCGGTCAGCAAGCCGATTAACTGGCTCGTCTCGGGCGCGTCGTGGATCGTACGCATCATTCAGGCCATCGTGAATACCACGCTCAGGCTTGTCGGAGCCGCCGCGCCAGACGCTGCGTTCACCGCCGAAGAAGAAATTCGCGGCGCGATTGATTTCCACCACTTCGAAGGCGGCGTTGACGAGGCAGACCGCCATCGCCTCGTCGGAGCCCTCGACCTCAAGGACATGACCGTCGAAGAGGTGATGATCCACCGCAAGAACATCACCATGCTCGACGCGACGCTGCCATCAGGTGAAGTCATCAAGCAGGCCCTGAACAGCCCGCACACCCGTATCCCCCTCTACAATGACGACCAGGACGAGATCGTCGGCGTCCTGCACGTGAAAGACCTGCTGCGCGCCGTCGTCCACCAGAAGGGTGACATTGAAGGCATCGACATCTCGAGCCTGCTGCGCGAGCCCTGGTTCGTGCCTGAAACCACCCCGCTCCAGGACCAGCTCGACCTCTTCCTGAAAGAGCGCAATCACTTCGCGCTGGTCGTTGACGAGTATGGAGAGCTGCAGGGCCTGCTCACGCTGGAAGACATTCTCGAGGAGATCGTCGGCGATATCCGCGACGAACACGATGTCCCCATACAAGGCGTGCGCCCGCAGGCCGACGGCTCTGTCATCGTGGAAGGCTGGGTGACCATACGCGACCTCAACCGTGCCAGTGGCTGGAACCTGCCGGACGAAGAGGCCGTCACTGTTGCCGGCCTGCTGATCCATGAAGCCCAGACCATTCCTGAGCCGGGCCAGCGCTTTGCCTTTCACGGCCATCGCTTTGACGTCATCCGCAAGACCCGCAACCAGATTACCGGCCTGCGTGTGGCCCCGATTCCAGACGAACCCGGCGAAGACTAGACGCGTATTTTCCCCGGTCTCGCCCTTTCAAGGCCTCGAACAGCCCTTCTGGTGCCTTGATTATGCCAGACTTTCCAGACTAGCTGTCCGGAAAGTCATGAAGGGGACATATCATGCGGTTCACGAAACTTATCGTTCTGGCCATGGCCAGCGCATTTGCGCTGGCTGGATGCGCAACCGATCAGTCATCGCCTAGCGGGAGCACCGGTCCTGAGGAAGCCGCGCCTATGGCACCGCCAGCGCCACCTCCTCCCCCTCCTCCACCGCCGCCCCCTCCGGCGTCGATGGCCGCCCCCTCCTCCGGCGTGGCAAAAAGCGCTGAGGACATAGTCGTCACCGGGTCCGGCAGTGACCGGCGCGAATCCATGACGATTGAACCGCGCGACGAGGCGCCCAAACCATTGCCGCAATCAGGAACGCTGACAGCGGGCGACTATGACGATGTGCTCAATCCGGGCCTTTACAAGGCCTATCTCGACAAGACGCTCCAGGGCGAACTGGGCACAAAAGACATGCCCTTCGTCGATGCCGCCGACCGTATTGAGGTCCATGTCACAGACCGCCTCGGCAAGCCCGCCCCGTTCACGACGATCCTGTTGAGCGACAAGGACGGTAATGAAATGTTCCCGCTGCGGACGGGCGCGGACGGATCAGTGTTTCTGTATCCGGGTTTTGATGCCCTCGGCGATTCCATCACCCTGCAGCTGACTTCGGCCGATGCGCGCGAAACCCTCTCGCACACCATCAACCTGTCGCGCGAGCACAAGCTCTCTAAAATCACGCTGAGCTTTGGCGGCGATGCGGCAAAGGTGCAGAAGCTCGACCTGCTGCTCACCATGGATGCGACCGGCTCAATGAGTGACGAGATGCGCTATCTGCAAAGCGAACTGCTCGCAATCCTCGACCGTGTGCGGGATGGGCAGGACACGCTCGACATTCGCGTCGCCCTGATCGTCTACCGAGATGTGGGAGACCAGTACGTTGTGCGGGACTTCGACTTCACAGGCGACCTCGATGCCTTTTCCGAGACTCTTGCCGCACAGAGCGCGACTGGCGGGGGTGATTTTCCTGAAGCGATGCAGGATGCCATGACGAAAGGTCTGGCGTTTGACTGGCGCGATGACGCCGTGAAGGTCAATATGCTGGTCGCGGATGCGCCGCCACACGATGAAGACATCGCGGCGACCTGGGATAGCGCGCTCTATTCCCGCATGGAGGGCATCCACATCGTCCCGCTCGCAGCCAGCGGTGTCGACGGCACGGCCGAGTTCCTGATGCGGTCCATGGGCCAGATCACAGGTGGGCGCTACCTGTTCCTGACCGATGATAGCGGCGTTGGAAACCCGCACGCCGAACCAAGTGTGGACTGCTATGTGGTCACCCGCCTCGACAGCCTAGTTGAGCGCGTCCTGGTGGACCTCATCACGGGCCAGCGCGTCGAGCCTGATGGCGATGAAGTCATCCGTATTGTCGGTGACTACAAGTCAGGCGTCTGCAAGGTCGAGGCGGCCGAAAGCTGAAGATGACGGACCGCGCTACTGCGCGACCCAGCCACCATCCATCTGCATCAGGGCGCCATTGATCTGGTCGCCGCTCGGACTTGTCAGGAACACCGCCATCGCCCCGACCTGTTCGGCGGTGACGAATTGCTTGGTCGGCTGTGCGTCGAGGATAACTTCCCTGACAACCTCGTCTTCGGAGATGCCACGCGCCTTGGCGGTGTCGGCAATCTGCGCATCGACGAGCGGCGTGTGGACATAACCCGGGCAGATTGCATTGCAGCGTACGCCATGTTCAGCGCCTTCCAGCGCAACCACCTTGGTCAGCCCTGCAATGCCATGCTTGGCGGCGACATAGGCCGCCTTGAACGGAGAGGCGACGAGGGCGTGGGCACTCGCCGTATTCACGATACGGCCCCAGCCCTTCTCTTTCATTGGCGCCATGACCATCCGCGTGGTGTGAAACGCGGCCGTCAGGTTGAGCGCGATAATCAAATCCCATTTGCCGACAGGGAAGTCTTCAATTGGCGCGACATGCTGGACACCGGCATTGTTCACGAGGATGTCGACACCGCCAAAGTCGCGCGTCGCATAGCCAATCAGCCCCTCGATCGCGTCGGGATTTGTAAGGTCAGCACCCGAAAATCCGACTTTCACGTCGAACTTTTTCTCGAACTCAGCCACCAGGGCATCATCCTCGCCCGGCTTGACGAGACCGTTCAGGACGACATTTGCACCCTCGGCCGCAAGCGCTTCAGCGATCGCCTTGCCGATTCCGCTGCTTGATCCGGTAATAAGTGCTGTTTTTCCGCGATGCAGCATGAGTACCCCATTGTTCTTGAGTGACGGTTCTGGCTTGTTTAGGACAAAGCTTCCGAAGACAACAGACCGAGGCACGTATGGGTTCAGTTTTACAGTCGTTTCAGGAAGGTTTTCCGACATTTCTGATCTGGACCGGTGCAGCCGGTGCCATGTTGATCCTCGCAGTGTCGGTCTATGTGCTGCTCACGCCCTGGAAGGAACTGGCCCTCGTCAAAGGCGGAAACGGAACAGCGGGCCTCGCGCTTGCCGGGGCCATTGTCGGCCTCGCCATTCCGCTTGCCTCATGCCTCGCCTCAAGTGTGTCGCTCCTGGACCTCCTCCTGTGGGGTGTCGTCTCGCTGATCCTGCAACTTCTTGCCTACCGGCTGACCGATCTGTTGCTGCGGGATCTGCCAAAACGCATCCAGAATGATGAAGCTGGCGCGGCGATCGTCCTCATCGGGACCAAGCTGGCCAGCGCCATGCTGCTCGCGGCTGGTCTCTGGGACCCGGCACTGCAAAGGTTCTAGGAGGAGGCAAGCTCTTGAAATACGTCCCCGACTGGCTGGTCTACACGCTCGCGCTTCTCGCGATTGTCGGCGGCGTATTCTCGAACACGCCCGATCAGGACGCCCCGCCCGCGACGCCGGACTCGATCCAGCGCGAAGGCGCGACCCTGCCACCGCCCTCCGCCTTCGACGAAACCATACTGGTGCGCGTCGACTCGCCAAAGGATGGCATCGGCACGGCCTTCTCGATCAATTCCGATGGCAACTGGCTGACAGCCCGTCACGTGGTTGATGGTTGCGACAAGGTTGCATTACTGGTTGCCCCTGACCGGTACCTGCCTGTCGATACAGTGACAGTCTCGGAAACCAGCGACCTTGCCCTGCTGACCGCCAGCCCCAGCCTCACACCTGTTGCCCTCGACACATCTGCAGACCTGCGCATCGGCAGCTATGGTTTCCATGTCGGCTATCCGCAGGGCAGGCCGGGCGAAGCGGTGAGCCGGCTGATTTCCCGCTCCAAACTCGTCACAAGCGGGCTTCGGCGCGGCGAGGAGCCGGTCCTGGCCTGGGCCGAAACCGGACGCACCAGTGATCTCACAGGGTCACTCGGCGGCTTGAGCGGCGGGCCGGTTTACGATGCAAACGGCAAGGTTCGCGGCGTTATTGTTGCCGAGAGCCCCCGGCGAGGCCGCATCTACAGTGCTTCGCCCGAAGCCATTGGCGACTTCCTCGCCGAGCAGAACATCCAGCCTCTAGGCGATCGCCCGATACCTTTCGCGCCTGAATCCTATGGCGGCTCCGCCGACCGGGCCCGCCAGAGCCTGCAAGTGGTCAAAGTCGCCTGCAGCGTCGGTGAAAACCTGTGACACCTTTTGCCGACAGGCTCATAAATGCCACTGAGCGGCACGGCGTCCTCTGTGTCGGCATCGACCCGCACCAGGGCCGCGTCCCGGCACTTTTTGGCGGCGACACACCAGAAGGCCTTGAACGCTGGGGTCTCGCAATGGTCGAGGCCGCAAAAGATCGTGTCGGCGTCGTCAAACCACAATCAGCTTTCTTTGAGCGTCACGGCTGGCAGGGCCTGCGCGCCCTGACGACGATCCTGGGCGCCGCGAGGGATGCGGGCCTTGTCGTCCTGATGGATGCCAAGCGCGGCGATATCGGCTCAACCGCGGCCGGGTACGCTTCCGCCTATCTCGCCAGTGACGCGCCCTTCCCCTGTGACGCCCTGACCGTCAACCCGTATATGGGCGTCGACACACTGGAGCCGCACCTGAAAGAGGCTGAAGCCAATGGCAAGGGCCTGATCGTGCTGGCGCGAACCTCCAATCCGGGCTCTGCCGATTTCCAGTCGCGATCACTGGATGGCGCGCCGCTATTCGAACGCGTGGTCGAGGCATGCGCACCAGCCGTCGAGCGGCTTAAAGGTGCCTCCGGCTGGTCGGGGCTGATGTTTGTTACCGGTGCGACGGGGCCGGACGAAGCCCGGCAGCTGCGGGCACTTTCACCAGACGCGCTGTTTCTGGTGCCGGGCTATGGCGCACAAGGCGCAAGCGCCAGGGAGGCCGTGGCCGGTTTCCGTCCTCATGGCAATCGCCTCGCGGGCGGCGTGGTCAGCGCCTCGCGATCTGTGAACTTCCCGGACGGCGCCGACACGGCAACTTCCGTGGAAGACTGGCACACCATCGTCACCGCCGCGATTGATGTCGCCAAGGCCGATCTTGCTGCCGTGACGGGTTGCTGAACCAGCGTGCCATACTTTCCCCGGCGTCCATCTCGACTTCACCTTGTTTTGCCGTAATCTGCCGGCAGATCAGGCGCGCATGAGAACGGGCCGAATGAGAGAAATCACGGGGAGTGAACATGAAACCAATGCGCCTAGTTGCGACCGCTGCGCTATCTGCCTTCTGGCTGGCGAGCTGCGGGAATCCATCAAGCGAAACCGCAGACACCGAGGCGCCTGCGCCGCCGGTAGAGACAGATCCGGCAGAGACCGCCGATGCAACAGGCGCTGCGGCGGTCACCGAAGAGCGGCTTCTCAACGCCTCGGCCACCCCGCAGGAATGGCTGACCTATAATGGTAATTATGACGAACAGCGCCATTCCGGGCTGACCGATATCACGCCAGACAATATTTCAGAGCTGGCCCCCGCCTGGACCTATGACCTGAAAACCGGGCGCGGCATCGAGTCGACGCCGATCGTCGTCGATGGCGTGATGTACGTTACCTCGTCCTGGTCGGTTGTTTACGCGCTGGACCCGGTCACCGGGGAAGAGATCTGGGTGCATGATCCTGAAGTCGACAAATCCGTCGGCGTCAAAGCCTGCTGTGATGTCGTGAACCGCGGTGTCGCTGTCTATGATGGCAAGGTCTATGGCGGGGTCATTGATGGCCGCCTGCAGGCGCTGGACGCCAAGACGGGTGACCTCATCTGGGAAAAGATCACCGTAGACCAGTCAAAGCCATACACGATCACCGGTGCACCCCGCATCGTGAAGGGCAACGTCCTGATCGGCAATGGCGGCGCAGAACTTGGCGTGCGCGGCTATCTCTCGGCCTATGACGCAGAGACCGGCGATCTCAGCTGGCGTTTCTACACGGTGCCAAACCCCAACAAGGAACCGGACGGCGCAGCATCTGACGCGATTTTCGCAGAGCTGGCCAATGACACATGGGGCGATGACGGCGCATGGGTCACCGATGGCGGCGGCGGCACCGTCTGGGACTCAATCGTCTACGACACTGAGAACAACCAAGTCATCTTCGGCGTCGGCAATGGCTCGCCATGGAATGCCAATCTTCGTGACCCGAATGGCAGCGACAATCTGTTTGTCTCCTCCATGGTCGCCGTGGATGCCGATACGGGTGAATATAAATGGCACTTCCAGACAACCCCGCGCGACAACTGGGACTATACGGCCACCCAGCATATCATGCTGGCTGACCTGCCGCTGGGCGAGAATGGTGAAACCCGTCACGTCGCCATGCAGGCCCCGAAAAATGGCTTCTTCTATGTCGTCGAGGCCGCCACGGGCGAGTTCATTTCCGGCGAGCCTTTTTCCGACATCAACTGGGCCACTGGCCTGGATGAGACGGGCCGGCCGATCGAAAACCCAGAAGCCCGCAATAATGACCCGGCAACCTATGCCGGCTTTGTCCAGACACCTGCCCCATACGGCGCGCACAACTGGCACCCGATGGCGATGAACCCTGAATTGGGCCTCGTCTACATCCCGGTCCAGGAGCTCGGCCAGGCCTACATCACCGATCCGCGTTTCAAATCGAAACCTGCCAAATGGAATACCGGCATGGATTTTTCGGCCGGCATGCCTTTGCGTTATCCGGAAGGTACGGTGCAGGCCCTGCGCGCTGCCACCAAGGGCGCACTTGTCGCCTGGGATCCGGTAACCCAGTCAGCCAGATGGCGTGTGGATCATACAGCCGCATGGAATGGCGGCGTCTTGTCGACAGCGTCAGGTGTCATCTTCCAGGGACAGCTCAACGGTACTTTCGCAGCCTATGACGCGGCAACAGGCGACGAGCTGTGGAGTGAGCAGTTGAATTCCGGCGCGCTTTCCGGGCCCGGAACCTATGAAATTGACGGCGAGCAATATATCACCATCACAACAGGCTGGGGCCACGCCTTCGGCTTGTCGGCCGGCTTCCTGTTCAAGGATGCGGTCCCACCGGCCGTCGGCAAGGTAATCACCTTCAAACTCGGCGGCGAAGCTGAAATCCCGCCACTCGACTCCGACCTCCTGATTGAACCGACACCTCATGCCGATGCATTTGGCGATGAAGACGTCTTGCAGGCCGGCCTTGTTCACTATTCGCGCAATTGCGGTGTCTGCCACGGTATGCTCGGCATCAGCTCCGGCGTGCTGCCGGACCTTCGCTGGTCATCCTATACCGCAAGCCCGGACGCGTGGAACGGCGTCGTCATGGATGGCAATCTCGCGGCCAATGGCATGGTATCCTTTGCCGATGTCATCACGCCGGAAGATTCCGAAGCGATCCGCGCCTATGTCCTGACGCAGGCCCATATGAACGAAGCTACACCGGCCGAAGATGAAGCCGGCGCAGAGGATGGCGGCTCGCAATAGGCCATCGTCAAATTCAACGCTTCTATTTCAGCGGACACAGTTCTAAACTCCCCGGCAGGCCCTGCCGGGGAGTTTTTTATGCATATCCTGATCGCCCTTTTCGGACTCCTGATCTTCCTCGCCACCTGGTACTGGCGGCTGAAGATGCTGTCAGGTGCGGCCCGTGGCGGACTTGACGCTGCCAAGGGCGTCGCCAACCTGCCGCGCAGACTGTCCTTCCAGCACCGTGCACGTAAAGGCGGCCTCGCGGTCGTCTCCGACCCGCGTGAAGCCGCTGCCATCATGATGCTCGAAGTGGCCCGCACGCGTGGCACCGTCAATGAAACGCAGGAAGCGGCCATTCGCGCCGAAATGATTGACCATTTTGGCTTCACCGATGCGCAGGCCGAAGACATGATCGTTCAGGCGGGCTGGCTGTCGCGCCAGGCTCCGGCCCCGCATGTCGTGATGGGCCGTATGAGCGACGTCATCATCCGCGCGCCCGGCATGGGACGCAAAGACTTCGATGACCTCTCCAGCATGCTGGAAAATGTCGCCGTGGCAGATGGCGATGTCAGCGTCGATGAACGCGACCTGATCCATATCTGGCGCCAGAAGTCCGGGCTGAACTGAAACGCTTGGCAGGCAAGCCTGCGCCGCATTAGAAGAAGCGGTGATGAGCACAGCTTTCGACAAACGCGTCCGCAAGGACAATTGGGGCAATTTTTCAGTCCTGCGCCACCGCGCCTTTGATGGCGTCCTCGTCACGTCCAAGAATTCCGGCACCCACTGGGTCAAATACATGTTCTCGATCGCCCTCGCGGAGACCTATGGCGTTGAACGTCCCAAATATTTTTCCGAGAATGCCGTGCGTCCCTATATTGGCTGGCCGAAAGACAAACCGACCTTCAGGGAACTGCCCCGCCTCGCCTTCAGCCATACGATCCCGCATCGCCTTGCCGACTGGGGCTGGGCACGCGGCCTCGCTGGCCTGCCGCCCTACGTGCTGTTCGTGCGCCACCCGATGAGCATTCTGGCTAGCCACCATGCCAAGTGGAACCACGAGCTTGGGGTCGACTGGCTCGACTATATTAGCGGCGACGCGTCCGGCGCGGTGTATCGTTGCGACATCTACTGGCTCGCCCGCTTCTGGAACCGCTGGGGCGAGGTCATGCAGACAGCGGGAGACCGCATTTACCGGGTTCACTATGAAGACACCCGCGCCAATCCGCGTGCCATACTCGGCGGCATGGCGGCACACTGGAAAATAGCGCTGACGCCAGAAGCGATCGATGCTGCCCTGAAGGCAGGGACAAAGGAAGCCATGGCAAAAAAGGTCGATCCGGACGCTGAAGCCAATGTCCTGCAATTTCGCAAGACGCCGCTTGAAGAACAGTTTTCAGGCGACGCCCTCGAGATATACCGGGCCCGCGTGAAAGAGCTGTTCCGGTTTGATCTCGGCTATGACCTCATGAATCTTCCGAAGACCTGATCCACGCACGCCGGCCCACGCCATGCGGGCCATATTCGATGCACCAGGGCTCTGCTTCGGCTTCTTTCGCGAGCTGAACCAGTAGCGGATGTGCCATCACGGCATCCATATAGGCCTGCGCCGCGTCGCTGCGTGGCAGGTCATAGGTGATGAAGCGGGTCACGACCGGGGCATAGACAGCATCCGCCGCGCACCATTCCCCGTAAAGGAATGGACCGGCACCGCCAAAAGCGGCCCGCGTCTGCGACCAGATCTCGTCGACCCGCTCAATGTCGGCCTTCAGCTTGTCAGTCATTTCCGGGGTCGGGTGCGTTGACCTGATATCCATGGAACATTCTGCCCGCAGCGCCGGGAAGCCGGAATGCATCTCTGCCGATATCGCCCTTGCATGGCCCCGCGCTGCCGGGTCTTCCGGCCATACATTCCGGCCGGGAAAGCGCTCTGCCAGCCATTCAATGATGGCAAGCGAGTCCCAGACGGTTTCCTCGTCCCAGATCAACAGCGGCACCTTGCGCGTCGGACTGATCTCGGCGAGCCGCGCGCTGGTGTCCGGAAAATCGAGCGGTACGATCTCTTCACGCGCCTCAAGCCCGACATGTCGCGCCATCAGGAGGGCCCGGATCGACCAGCTCGAATAGTTCAGGTTACCACTGACAAACAGTCTCATGAGGGTCGTCCTTCACCAAACACCCATTTGAAAGGCATGATTTCGACCGTGCGGAAGAGGCCGGCCCTGGCATAGGGGTCTTGTGCCGCCCAGGTTTCGCAGGCTTCAAGCGAGTCGAATTCGACCACAAAGGTCGATCCGGCAAAGGTCTCCCCATCATCTGCGAAGACAGGACCAACCATCAGGATCTTGTCTGCATGCGAACGCACCCATTCAAGGTGTGCAGGCCGGTGTTGCATCCGAAGGTCCAGCGCGCCGGGTTTGTCGCGGGCATTGAGCAGGAATTGCGGCATGGTCTTAGAGGCTCTCCTGAGTAAAGGGGCGGTTGAGCAGGGCTGTCATCGCAGCGTCGAGTGTTGAGCGTCCGCTCAATATATCAGCAACGGCCTGGCTGATGGGCATATCGACATTGTGCCGGGCGGCAAGTTCGAGCAGGGCCGGCGCCGTCGCAACCCCTTCGGTGACGGAGTTTCGTTCCGCAAGGATATCTTCGGCTTTTCGGCCCTCCCCCAGCGCCTTGCCGAAGCTCATATTACGCGACTGGACGGACGAACAGGTCAGCACCAGGTCGCCCAGTCCGCAAAGGCCGCCAAGCGTCGCCGCCTGACCGCCCATCGCCACGGCAAGCCGCGTCATCTCTGCAAAACCCCGCGCAATGAGCGCCGCGTGGGCCGACTTGCCAAGCTCAAGTCCCTCAACAATACCGCAGGCAATGGCGAGCACGTTCTTCACCGCCCCGCCGATCTCAGCACCGATCAGGTCATTCGACCAGTAGGGCCGGAATGTCGGACGCCCGATCGCCTGCATCAATGCCTGGCCGAGCGCCTTGTCTGCGCAGGCCAGCGTCACAGCCGTCGGCAGGCCGCGCGCGACATCCGCAGCAAAGCTCGGTCCGGACAACACTGCAGGGGTCGCCTGGGGCATGGTCTCGTGAACAACATCTGTCATCAGGCTGAGGGTCGATTTCTCGATGCCCTTGGAACACAGCAGGACCGGCGTGCCCGACGCGACATGGGGCGACAGCTCTGTGAAGACGGCACGGGCATGCTGGGCGGGTACGACGGACAGGATCGCATCCACCCCAGCCAGAGATGAAAGATCGGTCGAGGTCGGCATGGCCGGAAGGTCTATGCCCGGCAGGAAGGCAGGGTTGCCCTCCCCCGCACTTAGGGTCTTTGCAACATCGGCCTCAAGCGCCCAGAGACGCACCTCCCGGCCCGCTTCTCGCGCCGTAAAGGCGAGGGCCGTGCCCCAGGCTCCACAGCCAAGAATTCCTATCTGTTGCATGACACCTCGCGCGAATTTGAAATGCACGCGCTGAATAATTCGTTGATCATTCAGACAATTCCCCTACTCTATACGCCATGAATGACAAAACCGAGACCCGCAAACAAATCCTCGAAGCGGCCATGAACCGTATCGTACACTACGGCTATGGTAAAACCACCATGTCTGAGATCGCTGGCGACTGCGATATGTCGGCGGGTAATATCTACCGTTTCTTCGCCTCCAAGATCGACATTGCCGAAGCCATGGCGCGCAAGTTCAACGCTGAGCTTTACCAGAGCTATGCCGAAATCGCGCGCAATGACGAACCGCCGGCCGAACGTCTACGCCATATGTTCCACCACGGCCTGAGCCGCACCTATGACTCCATCGAGAAGGAAGCTAAGATTCTTGAAGTGGCAGAGGTGCTGGGTGATGAGCGCCCGCTCTACATGAATGAATGCCTCGCCCAGGAGCGCATCTATCTTTGCACTGTGCTTGAGGACGGCGTTGCAAAAGGTGTCTTCGCACCGATCGAAGACTGCAATTACACCGCCGAGATGATTCAATCCGGCCTGATGAAATACCGCTTCCCGCAATTGTTCTCACGGCTGACGCTGCCAAAGCTCCGCCGGGAACTGAACGGCGTCCTCGACATCATCATCGCCGGATTGAAACAGGGCGTTGAAAAGACCCCGGAAGATAAACACTGAACATTTTTAAAATCATTCATTGATTATTATTCACCTGCTTGCTATATGGCATTGCAAGGGACGGCAAAGCATGACCGCCCGAGCTTGAAGGATAATAAGAAATGAGCGTTTCCTCCCACGCAGAAGCCCGCCAGGGTGTTCTCGCAACCTTGATCAGCCTGCCGCTTGCAGCTGGCATTTCTGCCGCTGTTCTCATGATGACCGGCTACATGATGTAATGCAGCTGTCCTCGCAGACAGCTTCAGACAACCATAGAAAAAGCCCCGGACAGCAAGCGCTGGCGGGGCTTTTCAATATCTGGCGCTGAACGTGTTTGCGCCTATTCAACCGTAACGGATTTGGCGAGGTTACGCGGCTGGTCGACATCCGTGCCCTTTTCAACCGCAACATGATAGGCCAGCAATTGCACCGGGACCGAATAGAGGATCGGCGCAATGAAAGGGTCACAGTCGGGCAGCTCGATGCGGTGCGCCGGTGCATCGCCCGCCGCACGTAGGCCTGCCGCATCCGAAATCAGGATGACCTCGCCGCGCCGGGCCGCCACTTCCTGCAGGTTTGATAGCGACTTGTCGAACAGCCCATCGAATGGCGCGACAAAAACCACGGGCGTTTCCTCGTCGATCAGGGCGATCGGCCCATGCTTCAACTCGCCGGACGCATAGCCCTCCGCGTGGATATAGCTGATCTCCTTGAGCTTCAGCGCACCCTCCAGCGCAATCGGGTAATGCACGCCGCGGCCAAGATAGATAACGTCCGTCGCTTTCGCGATGTGCCGCGCCAGCGCCTCGATCCGTTCATCAAGGCCAAGCGTGGTCGAGATCAGGCGCGGCAGCTCGATCAACGCGCGCGACAAGCGGATTTCCGCATCGCGCGACAGCTTTTCCCTGGCCCGCCCGGCGGAAATGGCGACAGCCGCCAGCGCCGATAGTTGCGCAGTGAACGCCTTGGTCGATGCTACACCAATTTCAGGCCCGGCAAGCGTCGGCAGGACAAGGTCGGCCTCCCGCGCAATGGTCGATGTCGGCACATTGACGACAGCTGCGGTTTTCAGACCATGCGCCTTGCAGTAGCGCAGCGCTGCGAGCGTATCAGCCGTTTCGCCAGACTGGCTGACGAACAGGGCAAGCCCGCCGCTTTCGGGCAGGGCCGGCTCACGATAGCGGAATTCCGACGCGATATCGGTCTTGACCGGCAGGCCAGCCACCTGTTCGAACCAGTATTCAGCAACGCGCGTGGCATAGTGCGCCGTGCCGCAGGCGATCATCTGCAGGCTGGTAATCTCACTCCAGTCAAGCGCCGTGGCCTCATCTCCAGGCAGCTCCACTGATTGTTTCAGCGCGTTGACATAAGCGCCGATGGTTCGCGCCGTTGAGTCCGGCTGCTCGAAGATTTCCTTCTGCATGAAGTGGCGATAATTGCCCTTCTCGGCGGCGGCGCCAGCCCCCTGCACCAGGGTCACACCACGTGTGACTTCAGCGCCTTTTGTATTGAAGACCTGGTAGCTCTCCCGGCCCAGCACGCACCAGTCACCTTCTTCGAGATAGACCACCCGGTTCGTGAACGGCGCCACGGCAAGCGCATCAGAGCCGAGATACATTTCCCCCTCGCCTATGCCGATCGCCAGCGGAGAGCCCTTGCGCGCGCCAATCAGCAGGTCAGGCTTTCCGTCAAACAGGAAGGCCAGCGCAAACGCGCCCTCAAGCTTGCCGAGGCCGGCCTTGACGGCGTCGATTTCGCTCATGCCCGCCTGGATGTTCGACGCGATGAGATGTGCAATCGTTTCGGAATCGGTTTCGGTTTCGAAGCTGTGCCCCTTGGCTTCCAGCTCCTGGCGCAATTCGCGGAAATTCTCGATGATGCCATTATGGACGACGGACACACCGCCGGACACATGCGGGTGGGCATTTCCAACCGTCGGCGAACCATGCGTCGCCCAGCGCGTATGACCGATGCCCTGATGACCGGCCAACGGGTTCTCAGCCAGTTCTGCTTCGAGATTCTTCAGCTTGCCCGGTGCACGGCGACGGCCCAGCTTGCCCTGCTCGTCGAGCGTTGCGATTCCCGCGCTATCATAGCCGCGATACTCAAGCCGCCTGAGCGCTTCCAGTAGCCGCGGGGCTGCCGGTTCATTACCAAGAATGCCAATTATTCCACACATGCCGCCTCAACTCGTTCAATTCGCGCGTTTCGTACAGCCCATAGGAAACACAGACTGCTTTCGTCATTGCAAATAGAATGTCGGATTATGACAGTGTCAGGGACAAGTGATGGCGGCGTGGAGGTTTGTCGGCCCCTTTAGCGCATCGCAGGGTCGACGGATTTTGGCGTGTCATTCCACTCATAGGACGAGCCTGCGGCCCGGCAGCAACGCACATCCATCTCGAGAACGGAGCTGTTGAACCGGCACTGTTCATTGTCGACTTCGCGCAGGAAAGACAGCCCGCCCGCGCGCTCTGTGAAACGTGTCTGCGTGCAGCTGACGAGGGCGAAATTCTCAGGGCACTGGCCGATCTTGGAGTTGTTCACCGTCTTGGTGATACATTGCAGGTCACCTGCTTCCAGCGCCTGATTGGCGCGGACGAGCGCGGTATCTGCCGTCAGCTGGGCGGCTGCAGCTGCTTCAGCCGCTTCGTCTGCCGAGGCCTGGGCTGCGTCAGCAAGGGCGCGGGCCTGCTCCACGCTCAGATCCGTCTCGGCGATGGCTGTCGAATTCCCGTCAATTTCAACTTTGAGACGGCATATGCTCTCGGACATCTTGTCGGATTGCGCGCAATAATCGGCGATCGACTGATCGGATGGGATGCTCGTGCAGCTCGACGCAAATAGCAGCAGGCCGGCCAGGGACAAGGAAAGGGACAGGGTTTTCGAAACAATCATCATTGTCTCCTACAGGTAAAGGTCTGGTCGAGTGAACCAGCCCCGATTGCAAGCTGCAACACAATTCGCGCCTTGGCAGGTATTTGCGAAGTGTGGCATCTGCCTGCAAGGTTGGGCGTGGAATAGAGGAGGCAGTCGATGTCGCGGAAATATTTTGGTACGGATGGTATTCGCGGAACGGCCAATACGCCCCCGATGACGCCGGAAATCGCGATGCGCCTCGGCATGGCGGCCGGCAAGTATTTCCGGCGCGGCGGTGCGCGGCGCCACTCGGTCGTCATTGGCAAGGATACTCGCCTCTCAGGCTATATGATCGAACCGGCGCTTGTGGCCGGATTCACCGCTGTAGGCATGGATGTCACGCTATTCGGCCCACTTCCAACACCCGGCGTCGCGATGATGACCAGGTCGCTGCGGGCCGATCTCGGTGTGATGATTTCAGCCAGTCACAACGCGTTCGAGGACAATGGCCTGAAGCTGTTCGGGCCAGACGGTTTCAAGCTGTCGGATGATATCGAGCTGGAAATCGAGAGCCGGATGGACCGCGCCCTCGATGACAAGCTCGCCGGACCATCCGATCTTGGCCGTGCGCGGCGTATCGATGATGCGCAGGCTCGCTATGTCGAAATCGTCAAGGCGACGTTCCCGCGCGGGATGCGGCTCTCCGGCCTGCGCGTTTGCGTCGATTGCGCAAACGGGGCCGCTTACAAGGTCGCTCCGACCGCGCTTTACGAACTCGGCGCAGAAGTCTTCCCGATTGGCGTGTCGCCGGACGGCTTCAACATCAATCGTGAGGTCGGCAGCACCGATACGCTGGCCCTTCGCGAAGCCGTCCTGAAATACCGCGCCGATATCGGCATCGCGCTCGACGGCGATGCTGACCGCTGCATCCTGATTGATGAGAAGGGCAATGAGATCGATGGTGACCAGCTGATCGCCATGGTCGCGACCGACTGGCAGAAGCGCAAACTGCTGACCCGAAAGGGCGTCGTGACGACCGTCATGTCCAATCTCGGCCTCGAGAAACATCTGGAGACGCTGGGTCTGCAACTTGAACGCACCAAGGTGGGTGACCGCTACGTTGTCGAGAAAATGCGCGCTGAAGGCTTCAACCTTGGCGGCGAGCAATCAGGCCACATCGTCCTGTCCGACTATTCGACAACCGGGGACGGCCTGATCGCGGCCCTGCAGGTCCTGGCGGTCATGGTCAATGCCGAGCAGCCACTTTCCGAACTGTCGAACGTGTTCACGCCTGTGCCACAAAAGCTGGTCAATGTGCGCTTCTCAAGCGGTGCGCCGCTAGATAACGAGACCGTAAAGGAAACAATTGCGGCTGTTGAAAAGCGTCTTGGCAAGTCCGGTCGGCTGGTCATTCGAAAATCAGGGACAGAGCCGCTGATCCGCGTCATGGCCGAAGCCGAGGACGCCTCTGACATGGAAACAGCCGTCAACGAAGTGGCAGATGCCGTTCGCGCGGCTGGTTAAAACATCCTTAGCCCGGAATTTGCACCCCCATCGCCAGACTGATCCAGTTTGGGAGTGTATGGCATGGAAAATTCAAGCGACATTGTCGTCCTGACCTCTGGTGGGCCGCACAGCTGGATCATGATCAATGCGCTGCGCGAACGCTTTGGTGCGTTTCCGGTCATCATGGAGCAGGGCGAGCCTCAATCGATCCTGTGGCGGCGCCGTATGAAACTGTTGGGGCCGCTCAAAGTGGCCAGCATGCAGGCCGCGCGCGTGCCCTTGAAGCTGACGAAGGCCCGCACGCAAACCATCATCGACAGGATGATCAAGGCAGAACGCCTGAAACCCAATCCGCTCACCGGCACTGAAATCATCGATGTGCCGTCCGTGAACAGCGAGGCTTGCCGCACTGCGCTGAAAGACGCCGCGCCAAAAGCCGTCTTCGTCGTCTCCACCCGGATGATCGGCAGGAAAACGCTGAGCGCCGTCGACGCACCTTTCATCAATTACCATTCCGGCATCAACCCGGCCTATCGCGGCATGTTCGGTGGCTATTTCGCCCTCGCGAACGGGGAACCGGAGCATTTTGGCTCAACAGTTCACCTGATTGATGAGGGCGTCGACACAGGCGCCATCCTCTACCAGTCCCGTGTTGATGTGCAGCCGGGCGACAACTTTCACACCTATCTCTGGCGGCTTGCTGCCGGCAGCCGCGAGATCGCCATCCGCGCGATGGAGGATGCGCTGAACGGACGGCTCGCACCGCAAACGGTCGACCTGCCATCGAAGCAGTGGTTTGCCCCCACTTTTGGCGGTTATGTCTGGACAGGTCTCAGCCGGGGCGTGTGGTAGCGCCTTCAGGCCTGCCGGCATCAAGCAGGAGAGCTGACAGCTCTGCGCTCCGGCTTAGCGTCTTCGCCCAGTCCGACAGGCGCTTACTGATGATTTCCCGCCGGCCCTCGCCATCCGGCATGGCGTGGCGCACAAGGAATGGGGCCTCGTCATGCGTCGCGGGCGCAGCGGCTTTGGCATAGCGGCCATCCCAGACCCCATCCACCCAACCCGGTCTTGCTTCCCCCGGATCTCGCCCGACCAGGAGACATCCGGTCCGCATCTGCAGCCAGGCGCCGGCAAGCGTCGCCCGCGTCGGCAGGTTACCTGCGCGTATGTCTTCCACGATGGCCCTCAGTTTCTGCGTATCCGGCCGCTGATCGCTCCCTGACGCGGCCTGCAGGACTACTGATAGCAGCCGCCCCAGCCGTACAGGCGTCTTGTGTTCGGCTTGTACCGAAACCAGTCCCGACGCATCGACATCAACCAGCGTTTCGATATCCAGAGACAGCTGCGCATCGCTGAGCGCCCGCAACCGGAAGGCATCCTCGACGATGGAGGCCAGCGGACGGCTCTCCGGCAGGGCTGCAATCAGTTTACGGGTCCGGACACGTTCATAAGCATCTGACAAATTGCCCGGATCACTCACCCAGCCCACTTCCTGATCACGAAGCCAGGCTTGCAGCGTGTCCCGGCGCAGGCCGAGCAGCGGCCGACCGATGCTGAGCCCCCGCCCCGCTGGCCAGACAGGTGAGACTGAAACGGGTTGCGGCCCCGCCGCCCCGATCAGGCTCGATCCCCGTCTGAGGCGCATGAGGAAGGTTTCTTCAGCGTCATTACGTGTGTGGCCGAGCAACAGGAGGGAGGCACCCCTTTCGCAGGCGGCCCGTGCGAGGCATTCATGCCGTCCGCGGCGCATATCGTCCTGCGATGCCGCGCTGCCTTCAAGCTTGAGAATGCGAGCCTCATGTCCGAGTTGATGTGCGAGCGCGGCAACTTCGCAGGCTTCATCAGCGGCTTCGGGCCGGCGCCCATGGTCCACAGTCAGGACAAGCAGGCTCCGGCCTGTCTCGTCTGCCCAGGCTGCAGCCAGGAACAGCAGGGCCATCGAATCGCTGCCACCAGAAACGGCAATGGCGACGGGGCCATCATGCCCTGTCGCCATGCGGTCAATAACTTGTCCGGTCGTCTGGATCAGGTGTCGCAACCGGCCCGCGTGCGCTCTAGCCCGGCCATGTTACGGGTCACGCCCGACACGTTCGGATATTGCTGGGGCAGGATGGCAAGGGCATTGCACGCCTTTTCCGTATCGCCAACCAGCCGCATCGACCGCGCCAGCTTGACCAGGGCATCCGGCGCGCGTGCATTGTCAGGATAGTCGCGGATCATCTGCGTATAGGCCTGGCCGGATTCGGCATAGGCTTCCTGCTGGAACAGGGTTTCGGCCAGCCAGTATTGTGCCTCACCGGCCTGCGGATCATCCCCAAAGCGTTGCAGGAAGGCACGGAACGCGTCTTCAGCGCCGGCATAGTCAAATTTCAGCAAACGGGATTTCGCGGTCGCAAAAAGTGGCCCGGCTTCGCCCGGCAAGTCACTCGCCCGGATGGTGCCAAGTGAGCCTTGCGCCCCCGGATTGCCGCCCGGTCCAACCACGTCTGACGCCTCGTCCCGGCTTATGACACGGCGTGTTATCGAATTGCCCTGCTCGTCAGCATAGATTGTTTCGTCCGTCCCATCCTCCTGCTGGGCACCGTTCATGGCGCCGGTCTGCATGCCGGGTTCCCCGGACAGGACCGAACTCAGGAGATCGTCCATCTGGCTTTCCAGATCTGCCAGCCGCTGTTTCAGGTCACCATTCTGCGAGGCGAGCCGGTCAAGTTCTGACCCGATCCGGGCATCATCATCCTGTAGGCGATTCATCTCATCGCGGGACTGGGACAAGAGGAATTCAAGCGTCTCGATCTTGCCATTCAGCTGCGCGACTTCAGATTCAAGACGCGTGACATCAAGATTGAGTTGCGCGTTCTGCTGGCGCATCTCCTGAACATTGCCGGCAAGGTCACCACTGGTAACGCCGCGCGTGACCGGTGCTTTCTGCGCAGAGGCAACAGGCACGCTGACAAGGGTCAACGCAATCAGGCTGGAGGCGAAGGCCAGACGGTTCATGAACTAATTACTCCACGCTCGTGTAAACATTCCGTATCCCACATACGAAAAAGCCGGGGCCAAAATGTGGCACCCGGCTTGATCAGTACAGTCGTCAACTGTCCTAGCTGGTCGCGCCGGACAGGATCTGGGTGAAGCCGTTACGGTTCAGGGCCCAAGCTGCTTCGTTCGCCTGCGTGGCGATCGGGCGTTCCTTGCCGTAGGAAACTGTTTCGATACGGGCCGGGTCGATGCCGAGGCTGACCAGGTAATCCTTCACGATCGACGCACGACGCTCACCAAGGGCGAGGTTGTACTCACGCGTGCCGCGCTCATCACAGTTACCAGCGACGAGGATACGGACGTTCGGATAAGACTGAAGCCAGGCGGCCTGACGCTGCAGGATATCCTGGTCGTCGCCATCAAGGCGGTACTGATCCAGCGAGAAGTAGACGCGGTCACCTACATTGACGGTGAAATCTTCGATTGAACCAGCAGCAGGGCCGGCATCAATCACGCGTTTTGGTTCCTGGATATTGCCCGTGTCCACAGGCTCCGTTGGCGCATTGTTCGATGGAACTGGCGCGGAAGCAGTTTGCTCCGGAACCGGCTTCGGCTTGGAAGAACAGGCTGCTGCGCCGAGGATAAGGGCAATGGCAGCGGTAGTCATGGCAGTACGACGCATTGGTAACTCCTTGCTATAGTCGTTCAGCGAGCGCGTTTAGACACGGAATTTGTCAACTTCGTGGCTATGGCGACGCACGCTCTTATCTCTACAATTTGTGGCATTTTGACCACAAAATCAGCAATCGCAAGTCATCAATTCAAAAGTGGCGACCAGGCCGGGTCGGATGCATCCGTTGGGGTCGGTATCTGGCGCAGGTTGCGTCCAGTCAGGTCAACTGACCACAATTTCGGTCCGGAGCCGGGTGAAGCCTGGCGGAAAAAGGTGATGACCCGTCCATTAGGCGACCATTCAGGACCCTCATCGAGATAGGATTCAGTCAGCAGGCGCTCACCTTCGCCATCGGTGCCGATAACGCCGATATGGAACTTGCCGCGTGTCTGCTTGGTAAAGGCGATCAGGTCACCGCGCGGGCTCCAGACCGGCGTGGAATAGCGACCGGATCCGAATGTGATGCGGCAGGCCGTATCGCGGCCACCTGACGGGCAGGTCAGCGGCGACCCGTCTGTATTCATGACATAGAGCTGCGGGCTACCGCCCCGGTCAGAGTTGAACACGATCTGACGTCCGTCAGGTGACATGGACGGCGATGTGTCAATGGCCGGGTGATCTGTCAGGCGCCGCGTCTGCTGGGTCACGAGGTCCCGCAAATAAATATCGGAATTGCCGCTGCTGGCCTGTGTCAGAAGGACCGATTGTCCATCGCGCGAAAAGCGCGGGGCAAACGTCATGTTCTCGAAATTACCGAGCACTTCCTGGCGACCGTTCTGGATGTCGAACAGGTAAACGCGCGGGCGATTATTCTCGAACGACATGTAGGTGATCTGCTGGTTGGATGGCGAAAAGCGCGGTGTCAGCACCGTGAACGTACCGCTTGTGAGGTATTTCACGCCAGCGCCATCAGAATCCATGATGGCAAGACGCTTCACACGGGCATCCAGTGGACCGGTTTCGGCAATATAGACGATACGCGAGTCGAAATAAGCGTCCTCACCGGTCAGGCGCGAATAGATCGAGTCTGAAATCTTGTGCGCGATACGGCGCCAGTCTTCAGGCTTGGCCGTAAAACGTCGGCCAGCCTGGCCCTCAAGACGCATCACCTCTTCGCCATAAACATCCCAGAGCCGGACCGAGGCGCGAATGAACTCAACCCCTTCGACAACAACGGTATCAACCTCGCCAACCACCAGCGCGTCCGTCTGGATGATCTTCCAGTCGGCAAAGCGCGGCTGTGTATCAATCGACAGGTCACGCTGGATATAGGCGGTTTCCGGCGTCACCGTGAACAGGCCCGTCGAAAGCAGGTCGTTGCGGACAACTTCAGTAATTTCGGCGGCAAGCTGAGGATCCGCCCCGATGGCCTCGAAGGTCGGGATCGCGATGGGCGTCGGTTTGAGGACGCCTTCGGAAATATTCACCGTCACCTGCGCCTGCGCGGCAGGTATCAGGACGGCCAGTCCGGTCAGCAGGGCGGCGGCAATGGTTCTCAGCATATTTTGGCTCCTCGCCTTTTCGTCTTGATCTCTAATCGGCCTTGAAGGCAGGGCCGAGATTGATGTTTGCAACTTTCCAGAGCTCGTAATCGTCCTTGGGCAGCCTGTAAGGCTGGCATTTTCGGACCGCCCGCAAGGCGCGCTCGACGGCCAGAGACATGGATCTGTCTCCGATCGGCGCGCGTGTCGGGCGGACAAGCTCAACGTCTATAATGTTTCCCTCAGCATCCAGTTCAGCGCGCATGCTGACATTCAGCCGTTCGGGTTTTGGCTGGTCAGCAACGCCGTCCCAGCATGGATAGATCTGGTTATAGAGCAACTGCTCGATCCGCACCGTATTTGCCGACCGGTCACCTGCCCCACGGCGCGGTTCCTGGACGGGCGGAGTTTCCTTCAGCAGACGCTCCTCCGTCTTGGGCGGCGGCTGGCTGGCCCGCTTGGTCTGGCGCTCACTCTCAAAGGTGGAATCAGCGTCGTCGAGGAAGCTGTCGAGCGGATTGGCCTTCGGCGTCGGATTGGGTGCTTTCGGCTTTTCAGGCTTTGGCGGCTCCGGTTTTTCAGGCTCGGGCTCTGGTTCTTCCTCTTCCGGATCCTTTTCCAGGTCTGGCACCACGTCTTCTTCGTCAGGCTCAGGCGGCGGCGCCTCGCTTGCCGTGGAGATATCGTCTTCTGGCAGGTCGCGTTCGTCCGGCTCTTCTTCGATCGGGTCGTCGCTCTCAGGCTCTTCCGGCAAGACCGGTTCCGGCTCTTCCTCGGGCTCCGGCTCCTCGACCTCCTCAGGTGGCTCGATCACCGGCGCGACATTTGTGATCTCGCCGACATCGACAAGCTCGACAGGCACGATGACAAACTCGTCTTCCACCACGGACGTGCCGACATAAGGCCATACGAGATAGCCCGCGCCGAGAACGGCGGCGTGCAGGAACAGGGAGGCTGGAAGGCCGCGCACCATGATCTATTGCTGAACCTTCGGGTCGGTGACGAGTGCGATATTGCGGTAACCGGCGCGCTGCATGCGCGTCATGACGTCCATCACCTGGCCGTAATTCACGCCTTCATCGGCGCGCAGGTAGATGCGTTCCTCATAGCCTTCGCCAGCGATGGCATGGAGCGTCGACACCAGCTCGTCAGGATCAACCTGCGTATCTTGGATATAGATGCCCCCCGCCGAATCCAGTGAAACGGACAAAGGTTGCGATTTAGGCGCCTGCAGGTTCTCAGCGGACGCTTTCGGCAGCGAAACTTCGACACCCGTCGTCAGGAGCGGCGCGGTGATCATGAACACAATCAGCAGCACCAGCATCACATCGACGAGCGGCGTTACGTTGATCTCCGCAGCGAGGCCACGCCGTCCGCGCTTGCCGCCGCCACCTCCAGTTGCCCAGCTTCCGGCCATGATTACGTCCTGTTCTGATAAATTTTACCGCACTGATAGGAGCTGCGGTGCTCGCGGGCTTCAATCGCCTGAACGGCGATCTGCCGCGTCAATCCGCCTGAACGGGTCGCAGCCCGGTCTGCACGTATTTCCCTGCATGCCTTGTTCATTCAATTGCCTCCGCAATAAATTGCCAGGACAGGACCTAGCTCCCCGCATCCGTGGCGCGACGAGAAAGCCGTACGAGAAGGTCCTGCGAGAAGGTGTCGAGCCTATCAGCGAATGCGTTCAGGTCGCCGGTGAACTTGTTGTAGAAGATCACCGCCGGGATAGCGGCAATCAGGCCAAGTCCGGTTGCGAACAGCGCTTCAGCAATGGGGCCGGCCACATTGGTCAGGCTGGTATCCTGTTTTTCGGAAATGTTGATGAAGGCGTTCATGATGCCCCACACCGTCCCGAACAAACCGATAAAGGGAGATGACGACCCGATGGTCGCGAGCACACCGAGACCCTTGCTGACGCGTCCGACTTCACGGTCTGCGCCTGCCCGCAGGGAGCGTTCGGCGCGATCTACGAGAATGTGCGGGTCCTGGCCGGCCGGAAGGCGGCGGGCGTCATTCCATTCACGTGAGATTGATGCGAACAGTCGCGAGGCCGGGTCACTGTTTCCGGCACCGGGGCGATTGTCGAGCTCGTCGGCGCGGCCCGTCCAGAAAGCATCCTCAAAGGCTTTCGCCTTCTTGCGGGCGCTGCCGACGGTAAACAGCTTCTCGATGATCACTGCCCACGACCAGAGACTGGCAATAAACAGCACGATCAAGACAAATTTCACGACAAGGTCGGCTTCGAGCAGCAGCCCGATGAACGAAAAACCACCTTCAGATTCCGCAGCTCCCAGGCCTTCGATCTGCGAAGCGGCCTCCTGTGCGATTGCAATTAGGTTCATGGGCGTCCTCTTGTTTCGTGCATCATTCGCTACGTATTGGCGCAGCCGGTCAGGGCCAGGTTTGGCAAGCCACACCCATATCCAACCTAAATCAGGCGGAAACTTGACGTGGCTGCCATTCAAGGCAGCGGGTGCAGCAATGAAGTGATCTGGTTAACGATTTGTCAGCCGTGAACAGGGTTCAGGCCCGGTAAACATAGCTTTCGAGCTGGCTGACGACTTCCGGCACTGGCCGACGCGGGCGTCCATCGGCATGAATCATGACAGCGGTGATATCGCCCTCGGCAATCACAACGCCGTCCCGCAAGGCCGTTTGCGCAAAAATAACCTTCGCGCCGCGCGTGCCGACATAACGTGACCGTATGGCCAGTTCATCATCGATGCGGGCCGCTTTCCTGTAGCTCACATGGACATCTGTCAGCGTGAACGCCGCCGGATCAGGCCGCGCGAGCAGGGACTGGTGCGAGACCCCGGCATCCCGCAGGAATTCCGAGCGGCCCCGTTCGAAGAAACGCAGATAGTTGGCGTGGTACACCATGCCGGTAAAATCAGTGTCTTCGTAATAGATTCGCACCTTCAGCCAGTGCTGCATCTGTTCGTCGAATGGCGAAGATGGCGCGCTCATGGACGGCTCCAATCCTGCTTAGTGTCGGAAGTGGCGCATACCCGTCAGCACCATGGCGATCCCGGCCTCATCAGCTGCCGCGATGACTTCATCGTCGCGGATCGATCCGCCTGGCTGGATCACGGAAGTCGCGCCGGCAGATGCAGCCTGCAGCAGGCCATCCGGGAAGGGGAAGAACGCGTCCGACGCCGCAACACAGCCTTTTGTCTTGGGCGTGTCCCAGCCGGCCACTTCGGCGGCATCTTCAGCCTTGCGGGCCGCGATCCTCGCAGAATCGATCCGGCTCATCTGGCCCGCACCAATCCCGACCGTCATGCCATCGCGTGCATAGACGATCGTGTTGGACTTCACATGTTTTGCAACGCGCCAGGCAAATAGCAGGTCTTCGAGCTCGGTATCGCTTGGCGTCTTTTTGGTCACGACGCGCAGGTCGTCCTTCTCGATCCGGCCGAAGTCACGATCCTGTACCAGCAATCCGCCTGCTACGGACTTCACTGTCCGGCCGCGCGCTTCAGGGTCAGGCAGGCCATTGGCGAGCAGGAGGCGGAGGTTTTTCTTCTTCTCGAAGATCGAGAGTGCCCCCTGGTCTGCCCCCGGCGCAATGACGACCTCAGTGAAGATTTTCGTGATCTCTTCGGCCGTTTCCTCGTCCAGCATCCGGTTCAGCGCCACGATGCCACCAAATGCTGACGTGGAATCGCAGGACAGGGCGGCACGATAGGCTTCGATCACCGTCTCAGCCTGCGCCACGCCGCATGGATTGGCGTGCTTGATGATGGCGACCGCCGGCTTGTCTTCGCCCAGCTCTCCGATCAGCTCATAGGCCGCATCGGTATCGTTGATATTATTGTAGGACAGCTCCTTGCCCTGGACCTGCCGCGCGGTGGCGACGCCCGGGCGTTTGTCGCCGGTGGTGAAGAAGGCCGCAGACTGGTGCGGGTTCTCACCATAGCGCAGGCTCTGGGCGAGCTTACCGCCAAAACCGGTCCAGTCTGGCGCGGTTTCCTCAAGCTCAGCGGCGTACCATCCCGAAATTGCCGCATCATAAGCCGCCGTGCGCGCATAGGTCTTGGCGGCAAGCCGACGGCTGCGATCCCGCGATACTTCGCCGTCCTGGTTGTCCATTTCCGACAGGACCGCCGCAAGGTCACCGCTATCGGTACACACCGCGACCGCATCGCCATTCTTCGCGGCGGCGCGCAGCATGGCCGGGCCGCCAATGTCGATATTCTCGATACAAGTCTCGAAATCAGCGCCGGAGGCGACCGTCGCCTCGAACGGGTAGAGATTGATATAGACAAGGTCGATGGGCTGGATGCCATGGCGTTCGGCATCCTTGCGATGGCTCTCGAGGTCGCGGCGGAAGAGCAGGCCGCCATGCACCGCCGGGTGCAGCGTCTTGACCCGCCCGTCCATCATCTCGGGAAAACCCGTCAGGTCAGCGACATCCACCACGTCGAGGCCTGCTTCCTTGAGGGTGCGGGATGTTCCACCCGTCGAGACAAGCTCAACCCCGTGCGACGCCAGCCGCTGGGCGTATTCAACGAGGCCATCCTTGTCGGATACGGACAGGAGGGCGCGGCGGACCTTGAAACGCTCGGACATGGCGAAATAATTCTTTCATTAAGGCGCTAAACGGGATCGCGCCTGCCGTAGCATGGACGTGCACAAGGTCAACTGAGCGCGATGTCTCAGATGGCCACAGCGCGGCGTCGCCTTAGTCCGGCAGGTGTTTGGGCTTATATTCCGGCACCAGCTGGGACAGCATCCGGATCGCATCATTACGCTTCCTGAGGCGGGCCATTTCGAGCAACTCGTCCAGCCGTTCATCAAAGTCATTCGAGGCAACCTGCTTCGACGCAACCTTGTAGATCCCTTCGATGCCGATCGAGTTCACCTCTTCATGATTATAGGTGAGCATCTCGTGCATTTTTTCGCCAGCGCGCAGGCCCGTGGTGCGGATTTCAATATCGCGACCGGGCACCAGGCCCTTCAGCCGGATCATGGCTTCCGCCAGCGCCTTGATACGCACCGGTTCGCCCATATCGAGCACATAGAGAGACGCACTGCCCGGCGCGCCATTATGCGTCGCCGATTGCAGGACGAGCGCCGAAGCCTCTTCCACTGTCATGAAGTAGCGAGTCACGTCAGGATGGGTCAGCGTCACCGGGCCACCCGCCGCGATCTGACGCTCGAACAGCGGAACCACGGAGCCGGACGAACCGAGCACATTGCCAAACCGCACCATGGAAACAGACAGGCTTGAGGATTCGGCCTGCCGCGTCATCGCAATTTCGGCAAGCCGCTTGGTCGCGCCCATGACATTGTCCGGATTGACCGCCTTGTCGGTCGACACGAAGACCAGCTTTTCGACCTCCTGCATCCGGGCCGCCTTGGCCGTCTTAATAGCGCCGCCGACATTGGTGAGAATCGCCTCGCAGACATTATTTTCCATCAGCGGGACATGTTTCAGCGCCGCCGCATGGATGATCACATCCGGATCGGATTGCTCGATCGCGCGCTGTACGCGGATTTCGTCGCGCACATTGCCCAGCTCAGAGAAAATCCGAACGTTCGGAAACTCTGCCCTCAGCGCAAGGTCTGCTTCGTAAAGATTGTATTCGGACGCATCGAACAGGGTCAGCGAGTCCGGGTTCATCGCCGCACACTGGCGCGCCAGCTCACTTCCGATCGTACCGCCGCCGCCCGTGACCAGCACACGCGAGCCTTCGATAAGATTGGTCACCGGCGAATAGTCCAGGATGCGTTCGCGCCGGCGCAGAAGGTCGGCCGGGCGCACCGGCAGCATGGCGCTACCATCCCCGCCTGCGTCAAGCGACATGACTTCCGTCTTCCGGTTGGCGGCTTCTTCCAGGATCTGCGTCATGTATTGGCGCTCGCGCGCAGAGCCCGACACTGCAACGAGCGGCGTCTTGCCGTAGCGCACCGCCAGCAGGTCCAGCACCTTGCCGAGATCTTCGAGGCCGCCCATCACGGGCACGCCGCGAATCGCGCGGCCAAACTCGGCACCATCCGGCTCGATCAGGCCGAGCACGCGGACTTTTGCCCCGCGTCCATCCCGGTTGAGCGTGCTCAGGATCGCCGGCGCTTCCACGGCCTTTGAAATCAAGAGGGTCATCGGCGCATCGGCCTGCACCCGCGAAAAGAAAATCTGGAAGGGGCGGCGCGTGGAGCGACCAAGCGCAATCATGCGCCCCAGGAACAGGAAAGCGAGCCAGACAAAATCCGCAATGATGATCGCCGATCTCGGAAATCCGATCAGCCGGTTCCACAGGAACATGACCGGAAGAAACATCAGCGTTGCAAGGCCGACCGCCTGCATGATCCGCACAGCATCGGTCCAGCCAGAGTGTCGCCAGACCTGTTTATGCACCCTGAAAAGATAGAAGGACGCCAGCGCTACCGCCGCAAATGTCATGGTGGCCATGGCACCAGCCTGAATGGCATCAGGCGGTGCCCCGCCCGTCGCCAGCCAGCGCACGGTAATCGCAAAAGCCATGGCAATGGCAGCTGCGACCGTATCGAAGCCAAGCGTTAGCCCCATGGCCCGGCGGGCTTCATCGCGAGGGGTCATGCGGCTCTCTCCTTGAGAAATGCCCATCGCACGCAATTGGGAGGTCCGGAGCCGTCGCTATCGGCATCGGCCCGCCCACTGAGAACGATTTGTGTACTTTTCTCGATGACGCCCCGCCCGAGATAAATGGTCTTTTCCAGGCGTGCAGCGTCATGGCTGGTCTTGAAACGCCAGACGGCGCCTGTGTCAGTTTCCAGTCTTATCGATGTTCCCCCCATCGTCACCGAAACAGTCGGATGCAAGTGGAAGCGCACGACATATGGAATCGTCCTGTCTGTATTGGCCGCCCCTTGGGATACAGGGCGCGCGAGCGAGTCCTCACCCGTCAGCCGGGCACCGTCACCCGACATGAAAAGCCGGCGCCGGTGCAGCAGGCCAAAAAGCTTCTTGTAGCCGCCATGCTGCGCATCGAGCCAGATCTCATCGGCCTCTTCGAGCCGCTTCGCGGAAATACCTTCCGGGCCTGCTGGATAAGTCAGACGTGTCTCGTCATTCCTGAGGAAAGGCGCAGAGTCCTCGCCAGAGATGATCAGGGTCGAATGGGCGCTGGTACGGCGCACCGCCGCGCGCCAGTCAATATCAACCTCCGGGCTGAACCCGCATGACGTGACAAGCCTTGCTGGCCCATCCTGCAGCTCAAAGCCAAGCGCCCCGGCATGAGCGCCGTCTCCAAAGGGCTGCTCCGGCGCCGCACCCGCATCGAGGATCAGGCATGTCGAGCCTTTCTCCAGCTTGTGATAGCCGGACTTCGGCGCAACTGTGAAGCGCCGCGGCGAGACACCGAGACAGGAAATTGCAGCGTCGACAATGTCGGGAAAGCTTTCCTGGCTGTCGTGGAAGGGGGGCAGCGCCCCGTCTCCTGCCCGGAAGAAGCCAATCATGCCCCCCAGACGCTCAACCCAGCGCTGCAGGAAGTCCGGCACGGCGCGCTCGGAACGCGAGATAACGTCCCGCAGGACGCACAGGTCCAGCATCGCCCGAAGGCCGCGCGCTGGCGAGCGCGTAACATGCCCGCCATCGGGAAGGATTTGCGCGGTGCATTCATTTTCCAGCCGGGCGTAGGAATCATGCAGGCCCTTGCCGCGCTTCAGGCACACAGCCTGCAGGACCATGACCACCGAAATGCGCCAGCGGGCGGCCGGCTCTACGCAATCTTCATGCAGGGAATCAATGTGACGTATCTGGCGCGCCAGGGTATCAAGGCGCTGATGCACCAGGCCTTCCTCGCCATGGTCGAACAGGGCGGGACCGCATAGCATCCAGTTCCATACGCGGTCGGCGGTACATCCGGCCCGCCATGCAAAACCGTTGAAGCGGCCGAAATTCTCGATCCAGTCATCGACCAGGAATCGCGCCCGGTCTGCGCCGGTATCGCCCTGCGTAAATACATCGGCCAGCCAGTCAAAACGATGGATGCGATCCGCAAAATGCTTCGACGGCAACGGCACTGACCAGGGCGGGCGGCCAAGCTTCATTTCCAGCTTGCTCATGCCAATGCGCCAGACATCGCGCATCAGGCTCTCACCGCGAAGCTCGTCTGCCGGCGCGACAGGGCGTGGGTAAAGCCCGAAGCCATCGGGCGCCGCGCCTGCAATCTTCAACCTGTGAATGGGGCTCGCCGTCGCTTCTTCGCCGCTCTTGCCTGTCAGCCGCGCCCACAGTTCAGCATCCTCTTCGGGAGTCCGCCTTTGGGGCGGGGCTGACTTTGCTAACTCGACTGACATGGCTGTTTCAGCTCACCATTTCGCCGCGAAGGGCTGCGATATTCCCTGCATAGCGGTTTGGGCCACCCTTGAACACGGCAGACCCGGCAACGATTGCCGTGACGCCTGCATCAATTGCCCGTGGCGCATTTTCAGGATTAAGCCCGCCATCGACTTCGAGAATGATATCGCGTCCGCTCTGGTCGATTTTCTTGCGGAATGCCTCAATCTTGCGCAGCTGGCTCTCGATAAAGCTCTGCCCACCAAAGCCGGGATTCACCGACATGACAAGAATCATGTCGATGTCATCAATCACCGCATCCACCACTTCAGCCGGCGTGCCCGGATTGATCGCGACACCAGGCTTCATGCCAGCGTCCCGGATTGCCTTCAGTGTCCGATGAAGGTGCGGCCCGGCTTCCGGGTGTACGGTAAGGATATTCGCACCGGCTTTCGCGAAGGCGTCGATGTAGGGATCGACCGGTGCAATCATCAGGTGCACGTCGAAAGGCTTGTCGGAATGCGGCCGGAGCTTTTCAATGACAGGTGGACCGAATGTAAGATTAGGCACGAAATGCCCATCCATGACATCGACATGGATCATGTCTGCGCCAGCTTCGTCTATGGCCCGGATTTCCTCACCGAGGCGGGCAAAATCGGCGGACAGAATCGAGGGGGAGATCAATACCTTGGACATGCGCTACGCCTAGAACCAAACCGCCGCCAGCACAAGGCTGACGGCGGTGTCAGGGATCATATCCGTCAGGGCCCGTTTGGCCCTTTCAGTTTCTTCAGTAGGCAGGGCCGTAGCCAGCCGGCGCAACAGTGACGCGGTCAGCGCCGAAGGTCACGTTCACACGGGTGCCGGGCTGGATGTAAATATCATTGCCCTGCACGATTTCCTTGATGTCACCGGAATCGAAGCGGACCGTATAAGCAAAGCCGCGCTTGGTATTCACGCCCTTGCCAACCGCATTACCGGCAACGCCACCAAGGACCGCGCCGCCAATGGCACCAGCTGTCTGGGCCTTGTCACCACCGCCCAGCTCGGAACCGGCAAGGCCGCCGAGCACGGCACCGGTTGCAACACCAATAATTGAATTGTCGGGCTTGATCGTAACTTCGCGAACGGCCGTTACCGTGCCCTCACGCACTGTCGACGCATAGCCGACACCGGAAGAACTCACTGTATTGGCGCCATAGCCGCTGGCACAGCCCGCGAGCGCGAGGGTGAGGGCTGCGAAGGCGCCGGCCATCATCTTGCTCGGCTTCTTAACGGATACTGTTTCAGTCGTCATTGGGTGCTCCTTTGCACATTGGACGCTCTCATTATCGCGATCCATCGCTGAACCAGATATGAACCCGGGCAGGCGTTTTTAAGGCAATAGCTGGGTGAATTAGACGTAATCTAAGTCACTTTCGCGTGAGACGGGAAATATGAAAGGAATCATGGCGAAAGCCTGTGCCAGGAAGGGTCAGCACATCGCCCTTTTCCGTCACGCAACCTGCAAACGCACCGGCCTCTTCAGCCGATATGGGCACGCGCTCCAGCTGCCCGTCACCCAGAACAGCGTCAACCACGTCCTGCCCTTCCGCCTTCAGCGGCGTGCAAACACAATAAACCAGGACACCGCCGGGCTTCAGCATTTCGGTGGCCCGGCGCAGCAGGCGGGCCTGAACATCCGGGAAGCGGGTCACATCGTCAGGCTGCTTGATCCACGCCCCTTCGGGGTGGCGCTGCAAGGTGCCGAGAGCTGAGCACGGCGCGTCGAGCAGGATCAGGTCAGCTGGCTCGGCTGGTGCCCAGTCTTCCAGCCGCTCTGCGACGATTTCGACATGTTCGGCGAGGCCGGTCCGTGCCAGGTTCTCGGAGACTTTTTCAAGCCGTGTGGCAGACCGGTCGACCGCCACGACGGTCGCGCCTGTCGCTGCAAGCTGCATCGTCTTGCCACCCGGCGCGGCGCAAAGGTCAAATACAAGGTCGCCCGGTTTTGCACCCAGCAGCATGGCTGGCAGGGCAGCAGCGGCATCCTGCACCCACCAGTCGCCGCTTTCAAAGCCATCCATGTCCGCAACCTTGCCTGTCGGCACCCGGACACTGCCACGCCCGATAATTTCGCCGCCGAGCGCTTCAGCAATCTTGGGCGCGTCGCTTTCAACTTTCGGCGTGAGGTGAAGATCGGGTTCTTCAAGCTGCGCCTCGGCCAGCGCCGTTGCCATGTCGACACCGAGGCTGGTCATCATCGTGACCGTCAGCCAGTCTGGCCACACGGCAGTCACGGCAGCCCTGTCGAAATGACTGCGATTATTCACAGTCTTGCGCAGCACTGCGTTGACGAAACCGGCAGCCGACTTGGCACGTGCCCATTCCTTGGCCGCATCCACTGTTTCACTGACCACCGCGTGCGGTGGTGTTTCCATCAGCCAGGCCTGCGCCGCGCCAATCCTCAGCAAGGCGCGGGCGGGCGGTGTCGCGGTTTCGATAGGACGGGTCAGGAAGGGCGCAAGGCCCTTGTCGATACGGCCGAGCTGACGGAGAGCCGCACTGGCCATGGCCCGCGCGAAGCCGCGATCCGGGCCTTTCAGTCGCTCGAAATGTTCAGATGTCGCCATCGCCTCATCAAGCGTGCGGCGATTATCCAGCGTTTCTATCAGGAGCTCCGCGGCGGCCTTTCTGGCACGTGCACCGCTCATCCCCAGGGTCCGGCTGTCGGTGCCGGCTCTTCAATTTCAGCGATGGTGCCAGACGGCGAGACATTCATTTCCGTGGCCAGCTTACGGAGCGCCTCGATCCGGTTGGCGGTCGCCGGATGGGTCGAGAACAGGCTGTCGCCCTTGCGGCCGGCCAGCGGGTTCATGATGTACATGTGCGCCATGGCCGGATTGGCTTCTGCGCGCTGGTTCAACGTTGAGCGGGCGCCGCGATCAATTTTTTCCAGGGCAGAGGCGAGCCAGTAGGGATTGCCGCACATCTCAGCGCCGCCCTTGTCAGCCTCATATTCGCGCGAACGGCTGATCGCCATCTGGACCAGGCCGGCCGCCATCGGCGCGAAGATCATGATTGCAATGGCGCCAATAATCCCGCCGCGCTCACGATTGCCAAAGAACAATGCAAAATTGGCGAGCATGCCAATCGCACCCGCGATCGTCGCCGTGACGGTCATGGTGAGCGTGTCGCGGTGCTGCACATGGGTCAGCTCATGCGCCATCACGCCGGCGACTTCCTCTCGCGACAGCATGTTGAGCAGGCCCGTCGAGGCGGCAACGGCGGCGTGTTTCGGGTCACGGCCCGTGGCAAATGCGTTGGGTTGGGGCGTGTCGATGATATAGATACGCGGGGCTGGCATGCCTGCATGTTCAGCCAGTGCGCGCGTGTCATTCGCAAAGGTGCGCAGGACAGGTGAGCGCTCCTCTTCAGTGATCTCGCGGGCGCCCTGCATTTTCAGGACGATCTTGTCTGCATTCCAGTAGGAAAATGCGTTCATCACCACCGCAATGCCGAAGGCGATAGCCATGCCCAAAGGCCCACCGACGAGATAGCCAACCGCCATGAACAGTGCGGTCAGTGCAGCCAGCAGCATGAAAGTCTTCATTGTGCCCACGGGATTGGACTCCTTGATCGACAGCGGGTTCGCTTTAATCTGTGTCAGGCGATTATATGGAAAGCGTTAACGCATGTGTCAGTCTCTTGCATGCCGAATGACAGAAATATCATGACAAAACACCTCTCCCCTGAAGCCCAGCGCGCCCTTGCCGAAGCGCAAGCGCGCCGCCATGACCAGATGGCCCGCGAAAAAGACCTGGAAGCCCGGCGGGAACAGGAAAATGGCGGCCCGAAGAACATTGAACCCATCCGGTTCGGGGACTGGGAACGCAAGGGTATCGCTTACGATTTCTGAGGCCCGGTTAATTTGCGCGTCAGGCGGGAAATGAGCTCGCGTCTCCGGTTAACCTGTTTGCACCGGCCGCAACGGGCGCGTTTACTGCGGGATGGCCCTGCATTTGCTCCTATTGGTACAGATGCCCTCAGATTTCGCTCAGGAGGCGAATTGCATGTCAAAACGCTACACTCTCGCCGTGCTCGCAGGGCTTGCCGCCCTGTTCGCAGCGCCGGCCGTCGCAGATGGATACGCCAACAAGACCGTCAATCACGGCCCGCCGCCCCTCAAGGCACACGCGGTGACACCGCCTGAGCCGGGCTGCTATCCGGTTGGTCATGACACTTGGTCCTGCCCGCCGATTTCCGGTGAAACCGTGCATCACGCCCCGGTCCGGCCTGTGTCCCACCACGCCTATGGCGCAACGACACGCACCTATATCGACGAGTCCCAGACCCGCCATTATACCAATCGCTACACCACAGGCGGCGAATGCTGCGGCGGCACGCCGCCACCACCCCGTGCCCGCCCGCCCGTGACCAGGGTCCATGCGGATCGCGGTATCAAAATCGACATTGCAGGCTTTGGCGGCGGTGTCGGTGCAGGTGTTGACGGCGGATATTATGGCGGCGGTGGCGGCTTCGCCTATGCCAGCGCCAGCTCGTCGGCGAGCGCCTATTCTTCAGCAGCCGCCCGCATCGCCTTCAGCGGTGGTTTCAAGGGCCGCGGCGGACACAAGGGCGGCGGCAAGAAAGGCGGCGGAAGTTGCGGCTGCCATTAGAAATAGACAGCCTCGCCTTCCCCCGGACGCCCATCGCGTTTCCGGCCTAGCGGAAAACGTCGCTGATTGTCTCCAGCGATGTTCCCTCTTTCAGGTCGCGCAAGTGCACATAGAGGACTGAAATGCCGACGGCGCCGACGACACCTGCGATCATTGAAAGCACCATGTCGAGTAGCGCGCCCCAAAGGTTGAAGGTAGCAAACGCCTCATAGCTCTGCGTGCTTGCCATGGCGCCGAAGCTCAGCATGCCAATGATTAGGCCTGCAATCATGAAGGCGATAAAGGCGACAACCATCAGTGCGAATATGCGCCAGCGCTGGCCTTTGGTCAGCTCGACGCTGCGGCCGAAAGCACCGATAATGCCGGTTCGTTCTGCCACGAAAGCCGGAACCGTGACCGCCCAGAATGTCATCAGGATAAGGCCCGGAATGACGAGCAGCATGAACGCGATCGCATAGCCGAGGCTGAGCAAGATCGAGAGGCCGAGCAGCGGCAGGAATACGCCAAGCGCAATGGACAGCGAGCTTCCGAAATCCGATGGCCGGTTTGACATGGTTTCAACGGTCGTGTGCACCACAGCGGCCTGCAGGAGTAACGGCAACAGGCCCGCAACGACATTGACGAGGATGAAACTCGGCGAAAAAGCCGCCATCATGCTGCCCGAGGCAACCGCCTGTTCCAGCATCTGGGCTGCAACCCAGGCAAGTATGAGACTGGGCACCCCGACAAGTACAAGCGAGAGCATTGCAAGCTCTGCGAATTTCTGTCCGATGATGCTGAATGTCTTCTCGAAGACATAGCCAATATCCAGATTACGATCTTCCATGTGTATTTCCCCCACGCCAGGCACAGGAAGAGAAAGCACCACAGAATCGGGAAACTCGCAATATCTTCAATTGGACCTGTCGCGCGCAGCGCCTATTCGCGCTCGTGATGCAGCTCGATGGGCCGGGAGGATTTCTTGCGGTCACGCAGAGTGATGTAGACCGCCGATACAACAATGATGCCCGCCCCGATCCAGACATTCAGCCCCGGCAGCAGGCCAACCACGATCAAATCAGCCACGGTCGCCATTGGCAGGCGCAGGTAATCGAGCGGCGATATGAAAGAAGCTTCCCCGAACGTCACAGCGGAGATGTAGCAGTATTGCGAGACAAAACCGGTGAAGGCCATGAAGAAAATCCAGCCCCAGGTCTCGAGCGAGGCATCGGACCAGAAGATGAAGACACATGGCAGGAGCAAGATGCTCGACAGGAGATTCGCATAGGTCAGCAGCGCTACAGCCGAAAGCTCTGCGCTTAACCGCTTCACCATGACAATGGCGAAAGCGAGGAAGAAGGCGCTGCCAAATGCCGTCAGCGTGCCGAGATCCAGGTGAAACCCGGATGCTGATTGCGGCATCCAGAACAGGAAGACGCCGGGTACCACCATAATCATCACGCCAAGAAAACCGACCGCGACCGCGCCCCAGCGATGCGGTCCGACAGCCTCCCGCAGCACGAGCGCGGCAAGGATGGTCACAAAAAGCGGGCGCGAAAAGCTGATTGCATTGAACTGCGACAGCGACAGGGTGAAGAAGTCCGACACCGCGACCATCGCCAGCGTGAAGCCCAGCGTGCCGAAAAGGCTGCGCAACAGCACCAGGCGCGGCTTGGAGGTCTTCATGCTGGACAGGCCGGCCCTCAGGATCAGCGGGACGGAAAAGAAAAGTGCGAAGAAGGATCGCCAGAATGCGAGGAAAACCGGGTGCACATCCTCAGAGAGTTCCTTTGCCAGCACGGTGTAGAGTGTGAACGCTACCCCCGACAGGATCATGAAGATCGCGCCGATGGCATTGCCAGATAATTTGCGGCCACTAGTCTCTGGCGTTTCAACTGGGCTAGGCTGATCATTCATGCAGACTTTTTCCCAATCAGACCTTGATGCCATCGACCAGCTCTGGCGCAGCGTGCCGGCCGACCATGTCTGGACCGGCTGGTCTGCGAGCGGGGCCGAACCCGAAGAAGTCTGGCTCTATCGCACGCAGGCCCATTGGCGCAAATTCCCATTGCGCAAGACTGGGGGCGGATTTGCCCTTTATGATGAAAAAGACCGAAAAGTCGCCGAGGCAAGCTCGCTCGACGACCTGCTCACAGCTGTCGAGGGCATTCCGGGCCTGAACACAGCCAGTTCAGCCAGCTAAGGCCCGGCGCAGCTTCAGCTTTTCGCGGCCTTCATCGCGATTTGCATCTGCTCGGCCTGTTCTGCGCTGATGCCCAGCGCGTCCAGTAATGGGCCAGCATCGCTCTCATCCCAGCTATGGCGCGGCCCGACCGTCATGCCGCCATCGACGAGGAATTCGCCGCCCGTCATGAAAGCGGCCTTGTCCGACGCCAGGAAGGCGGCCATTTCCGCGATGTCGACACCCTGCCCCGTACGCCCGGCTGGCTGCATGCGCCCGCCCTGCTGCTCGACCAGCGCCGCCATCTGGTCGGCCTGCTCACGCGACAGGCCCAGTGATGCACCGAAGATCGAAGTGGCGATAAAACCCGGCAGGATCGCATTGACGCGGATCTTGTACTTCGACAGTTCAGCCGCAGCGAGCTTTGAGAAATGCGCGACGCCCTTCTTGGCCACAGAATAGGTGATCGGTGCATAACCTGCACACACGGCCGAGATCGACGACGTATTGATGACCGAGCCACCGCCACGTTTCTTCATGTATGGGATCGCCAGCTTGGTGCCGACAAAGCAGGACTTCAGCAACAGCGCCATTGTGGCATCCCAGCCGGCTTCATCCAGCTCCTCGACACTCGTCGGCGTCCCGCCATGGCCGGCATTGTTCCACAGGATATCGAGCCCGCCAAAGGCGTCTTCTGCCGTATCGAATAGTGCCTGAAGGTCTGCCGTCTTCGTCACGTCGCAATGGACATAGCGCACACGGTCAGAGCCGAAACGCGTCTCAAGGGCCTTTCCCTTCTCATCCTGCAAGTCGCCAGCAACGACATTTGCACCCGCCTCGACGAATTTTTCGACGCCCGCATAGCCAATGCCGCTCGCGCCGCCCGTGATGATCGCTGTTTTCCCAGATAGGTCGCCCACATTTTCCTCCATTGATGTGTTTTCAGTGAAGGGGGCGCCGCAGGCCACGGCAAGTCAAGACTCGCGTTGGGGAAGGCGTGTTGTGGTCGTGCAGTGGCGGGGTTTTGGGTGTCCGGCCCCTCTCCTCGTCAGGAAAGGGGCCGAACGTGGGGACGTTACCGACCGACGCTGGGGAAGAGCCGGCGGTTCAAGTACGTATATTCGAGTGCGGATCTCCGCGCGGTTTCCTTCTGGTTCGCCGCAGCAGAATGCCCCCCATCGACATTCTCATAATAATAGAACGGTTTATCGGAAATCTCAAACAATTTCGCCATCTTCCTCGCATGACCGGGATGCACCCGATCGTCCTTGGTTGAAGTAACGAAGAACGGTGTCGGATAATCCGCTTGCGGATCGAAGTTATGGTAGGGCGAAATCGTCTCAAGGAACGCGCGTTCATCGGGGATTTCGGGGTCTCCATACTCACCAACCCAGGACGCACCGGCCAGCAACTTGTGGTAGCGCAACATGTCCAGGAGCGGCACCTGAATCACCACGGCATCCCAGAGATCCGGGCGCTGTGTCAGCATGACGCCCATCAGCAGGCCGCCATTCGAGCCGCCCATAATGCCGAGATGATCTGTCGTGGTGACACCGCGATCAATCAGATCCTCCCCGACGGAGATGAAATCATCATAGATGATCTGGCGTTTCTGTTTCAGGCCGGCTTGGTGCCAATCGGGGCCAAACTCACCGCCACCTCGGATATTGGCGAGCACATAAGCCCCGCCTTCATCCAGCCACAGCCGCCCGCGCACTGCCGAATAGGACGGGTTCATCGAAACCTGGAAACCGCCATAGCCATAGAGCAGCGTCGGCGTCGTCCCGTCCAGCGGCATGTCTTCGCGGTGAATGATGAAATACGGGATCTTCACCCCGTCCGTCGAGGTGGCGAAAAACTGCTCAACCGTCAGGCCCTCTGTATCGAACTTTGGCGGCAGGCTTTTCAGGGGGCTGACCTCGCCGGAAGCAACGTCATAACGCAAGAGCGAGTCGGGCGTCAGGAAGCCCTCATAGTTAAGGAAAACCGTCCCCACGTCCTTGTCGGCAAATGCGATACCAGCCTGACCCTTGCCCGGCAGTGCAATTTCTGACGTCGACCACCCGCCCGATGATGCGTCCAGCTTCAGCACCTTGCCGACAACATTCTCATTGATCGAGAGCAAGGCAGCGCCCTTGGCGATGGCAACGCCTTCAATGGCCTGGCTTTCATTCGGGCTGAACACCAGTGAGACAGGCGGCAGGGTGCGGGTCTCGAGGAAAGCCTCGAGGTCGAAGGCGACAAGGTCGCCCGATTTGAACGACGTGTCCTGCCCTTCCGGGGCCCAGTCCTGTTCAAGCAACAGGAGGAAATGGCCCTGATAGAGACCGGCAGGCGATGATTTCAGCGGGATCGGCCATTGCACCGGCTCTTCCTCGCCATCCGGCAGCCACCAATAGGTCGAGGTAAAGAATGTCTCGGCCTTGACCGCGCCCTGCAACCGCCGGCCGTCTTCGGTTTCAAGGACCATTGGCCAGACGCCGACATCGGTTGCCTTCCCGCGCGTGACTTCTTCAGCCTCGGACAGCGGTGTCCCGCGCGTCCAGCGCTTGACGATGAAAGGATAGCCGGACTCGGTGGTCGTGCCTTCGCCCCAGTCTGTCGCAATCAGGACGGTATCTGCATCAACCCATGAAATGCCCTGCTTGGCTTCGGTGGTGACAAAACCGTCCTCGACAAATCGTTTCGCCTGAAGGTCGAACTCACGCTGGATCACGGCATCCTTGCCGCCATCCGACAGGGAGACCATGCACAGCCATTTGCCGTCTTCCTCGGGCTGGAAGCAGTTTGCACCCTTATAGACCCAGTTCTTGCCTTCCTCCTCGGCGAGCTTGTCAAAGTCGACAATCGTTTCCCATTCCGGCGTGTCGGTCGCATAGCTTTCCAGCGGGGTCCGTCGCCACAGGCCGCGCACATTCGTGCTGTCCTGCCAGAAATTATAAACCTGGCCATCGCGGATGGTGCCGTAGGGAATACGTTCGTCAGATGTCAGGACATCGAGCGCATCCTGATAGTAGCCCTCATAGAGCGGGTCGGCCTGCAGCTCGTCCAGCGTGCGCTCATTCTGGCTGCGCACCCAGTCGAGCGCCGCCTCGCCTTCAACTTCTTCAAGCCAGAGATAGGGGTCGGTGCCATCAGCGCTCGGCAGTGCGGCGGAAATATCGGGGGTGTCTTCAGCTGCGGTCACGTTGGCATCTGTCTCCTGTTTACTGGTCTGTGGGGGGCTCGTTTGGCAGGCAGCCACCAGCATCAGGGTGGTGACAGTGATCAGCGTTTTATACATGGCTCGTCTTCAAAACTAGGTTTCTGGTAATTCGATGGCTTGAGCTTAATGTGATTGGCTATCTGGAAAACAGGGGAACTGCGATGAAAGACACAACACGGCGAAATCTGCTCAAAGTGGGTGCTGCCGGTATCGCAGGGCTCGCCGCGACCAGCCGCGCCGCCGCGCAGGAGGCAGACATGGCAGGCATCACCACACCAGATATCGCATCCGCCGAGAAGCTCGGCGGCGTGACCTTCACCAATGTCGAACGCGAGATGATGGCCTCGACAATCGAAAGCCAGCTCGAAGCGATCCAGCAGCTGCGCGCCATCGACAAGCCAAATGAGCTCGCCCCGGCGCTTACCTTCGACCCGCGCCTGCCGGGCATCGCCTATGAGACCGGCCTTGGCGAAAACAGCCTTGCCACCTCGCCTGTTCCTGAGCGGCCCCTGCCCTCCGATGAGGACGACATTGCCTTCGCGCCCGTCTCACAGCTTGCCGCCTGGATAAAGACGCGCCTGATAAGCTCGCGCGCGCTCACCGATATTTATCTCTCCCGCATTGCAGCGCTTGATCCGAAGCTTCACGCTTGGGTCACAGTCATGCCGGCGCGTGCGCGATCCGAAGCAGACGAGATGGACGCCGAGCTGGCGTCCGGCCATTATCGCGGTCCGCTACATGGCATTCCCTACGGCCTGAAAGACCTGTTCGACGCCGCCGGTGCCAGGACCACCTGGGGCGCCAAACCCTATAGTGACGGCCCGGCCAAGGAGACAGACTGCACCATCGTCCAGAAACTCAAGGCGGCCGGCGCGGTCCTCCTCGGCAAGACGACCTGCGGCGCGCTCGCCTATGGCGACATCTGGTTTGACGGGGTGACGCGTAATCCGTTCGACCCGCGTGAAGGCTCGTCCGGGTCCAGCGCCGGATCGGCGAGCTCGGTGGCCGCCGGTCTGTGCGGCTTCGCCATCGGCACTGAAACCCTTGGGTCGCTCGTCTCGCCATCGCATCGCTGCGGCGGCTCAGCCCTGCGTCCGACTTTTGGACGCATTTCCCGCGCGGGCGGTATGGCGCTCTGCTGGTCACTCGACAAGGTCGGCCCCATGGCCCGCAGTGTCGAGGATCTCGCCTATGTGCTCCACGCCATAAACGGCCACGACCCACACGATGCAGGCTCGCTGCCATCGGGTTTTTCCTATGCGCCGAAATCAGACTTCTCCGGTCTGACGCTAGGGTTCAACGAGGCATGGCGGGAAGGCGCGAGCGAAGCGGAACTCACCGCTTTTGACCGGGCGCTGTCACTCGGGGCCAGGGTGGTTGACTTCAAACTGCCTGACCTGCCAGCCGACCCGTTGCCACAACAATTACTGGCCGAGGCTGCCGCCGCCTTTGAAGAGCTAACGCTGGGCAATCGCGATGATGAGATGGTCTGGCAGGACGAAGAGGCCTGGCCGAACAGTTTCCGCGCCATCCGCTTCCTGAGCGGTGTCGACCTGATCCAGGTTGACCGCCTGCGACGACGCTGGATGCAGGATTTGCATGCAGCATTCGACGGCATTGATATTGTCGTCGGCCCCAATTTCACCTCTGGCCTCCTGACGCCGACGAATTTCACCGGCCATCCCTGCCTCGTCATGCGCGCCGGTTTTCAGGAAACCAGGGGGCGGACCATCCATGGCGGAACAGATAATCCCGATGCCGCCCCGGCGCAGACACCAGTCGCGATCTCACTCTGGGCACCGCACTTCCGCGAAGCCGATCTCATCGCCTTCGGAGCGGCTCTCGAGGCGGAAATCGGTGTGGCAGCGACACGGCCTGCGCTTTGACTACACGCAATATCCTGATCATTTGTACCGGCAATTCCGCCCGGTCCATCATCGGTGAAGTGCTCGCCTCGTCGATGCCGGGCCTGAAAGGTTATAGCGGCGGCACGTCTCCACGCGGCGAGATCAACTTCATGGCGCAGACCCTCCTCGAAGCGAAAGGCCATGACGTCTCGGGCCTCTCATCGAAGAGCTGGGAAGACTTTGCCGCCCCTGACGCGCCTGTGATGGACGTGGTGATTACCCTCTGTGACAATGCCGCCAGCGAACCCTGCCCCCGCTGGCCGGGCCATCCGGTCCAGGTTCACTGGAGTCTGCCCGATCCGCTCGACATTGAGGAAATGGCACAGCGCCGCGCTGCCCTCGAAGACACATATTCCAGTCTGAAGAAACGCCTGCAGCGCCTCGCAGCGATTGACTTTGACGCCCTGTCGCCGGACGCGCTGAAAGCCGCGATCCAGGCCATCCACACACAGCGCTGAAGCGCTAGGTGCGCGCCAATACGGTCTGCCAGAAATCGACCCCGGTATCGACCTGCCGCAAGGCATCATGGATGAGCGCCCCTGCCTCGGGCGTCACACTGGAGGGGCGCACAGGCTGGGTCAGCACAAGGTGACGCACGAGGTTCACCGCCACATTGAGACCGGCCGGCAAGACTGACCCATCAATCGCGCGTGGGGCTGGCCTTGGATGCATCACATCATTGCGCGCCGCGACGACCCGCTCAAACGCACGATGATCTTCCGGCTTCATCGGGGCGGTGAAGGGCTGCTCAAGTGTCGCAGGGTCAGACACGCGGGCGACAAGCTGGCAGGGCCCGGCATCAGTGGCAGTTCCGCCCCCGCCTCCGAGAGTGCAAGCACGCAGGCCTGCTGCACCATAAGCACAGCGCCGGTCACAAGCCAAGCCAGCGAGGCGTCATCCTCACTGACGAGGCCGGCATGCACGGCCGTGAAGCGTGCAGTCTCTGCGATCTGGTCTGACAAGGCATGCGTCATGGGCTGACCCTCTACGCTGCCCGCCCGTCAGATTCCAGCGATTTACCCGCCTGCGGCTTCGTTCAGCAGCGTCGCGGTTTCGGTCACGACTTCAACTTCCGGGCGGTTTTTGTAGCCTTGCTCGCGCAAGACGGCCGCAACCGTTCCGTCCGTGCGGATGAAGAGGATGGCCGGATGCGGAATGCCATAATATTTCGAGCCTTCCTTCATCTCCTCGTTGAGAAGCCCATACGCCTTGATGGCGTCCGAACCTTCATCGGAGACGAGCGTATAGCTAAGGCCCTTGTCCTCAGCGAAGCCGGCCAGCGTTTCCGGGCTGTCATAGGACAGGGCGACCAGTGACCAGCCCGCATCTTCCAGCGGGGCTTTCGCCGCTTCCAGGCCGATGGCCTGTTTCTGGCAATACGGGCACCAGTCGAGCGAGCGGATAAAGGCGATAGCCGTGCCATTTTCGCCAGCCAGTGTCTCAAGCGTGGCCTGTGCGCCGGCCGACGTGACCACGTCGATTTCAGGCGCCATACTGCCGACCATCGGGCCAATCATGTCTGCTTCGGCGACGCCGCTCTGCTGTGCCATTGCAGGGCTTGCTGCTGCGGCGGCGAGGCAAATGGCAGCCAGTGTGGAACGGATCATCGGGGGCTCCTTTTTTGAAAGCGTCGCAATTATCCTAACCCGCCGCGCAGGCCACTGACATCAAAATCGTGACGCCTCACGCCCTTGTGAGAATGACAAAACATTATGTTTGCGGGACGTGGCCGACGCGCGAAAATGGCGCCCTGTTCATGCAGACGTGGGAGGCGGACATGAAACGCACGATGACCGGGCTGATCCTGATTGCGCTGGCGACGCCGATGCCAGCCCAGGCCAGAGACAGGGACCGGTCGTCCGGGCCTTACATCATTACCCGCGACCAGGCCCTCGCCATCGCCTACGATCACGGCATGGCCTACGTCTCCGAGACCGACCGTGATGATGGCCTCTGGGAAATTGAGGGCCAGAACGCTTCTGGCGAGAAACTCGAAATCGAGATTGACGGCCAGACCGGCGAAGTCGTGAAGCTGGAGACGCACGGCGGCGCCCATCATGACGGCCACGGCGCCCATCATAGCGACGACCACGACTAGTCTCTGATCGCCCTGCCATCTGCGACTTCGACTTTCAGGGCAGCCGCCTCGGCCTCACTGCGGATCCTGTCGGCGAAGGCCTGCGCCTTGTAGCAGCGAAGTGTCAGCGCCTGTTCGCCGGCGGAAATGTCGATAATGCTCGTCAGGAAGGCCTTGCGCCAGCTGACCTCCTCAATCTCGTTCAGTGGCAGCGTGATCCGCACATCGTCAATCTTCAGGCCGGACGCGATGCTGGCACGACCCGCCTCAAAAATGAGCGCGTCCGTTGTCAGCCACGCCGTCCCGCCAATCCACACACCGCCGATCATCTTTTCGACGACCTTCATGCTCATCTGCCCGCTGACGCCCATAGCCCGGCTGGTGAATCCTTTGGCCTCGGCATCGCTGATCAGTGTATTGGCCGTGCGCCTGTCGATCAGGTTTTTCGGCTTCGGCATGGTCGGTGTTCCATTCAGTTCGGGGCCTCCGGATCCTAAGGCAGAACAGGACCTGCGTCACGTTTTGTGGCGACTTTTCAGGGGCCTGTAAAAAACTGGCTGGATTTGATTCCCGAACCCATGCAGGGTCCACAATCATGATCCCACTGTCACGCAAGTCGCCCGTCCCGCCCTCTGACTGTAACCTCGCCAAATCGGTTGACCTGATCGGTGATCGCTGGACGCTGCTCATCCTGCGCTCTGCGATGTACGGCATTCGCCGGTTCGATGACTTCCAGGCCGAGCTGGGCACACCGCGTACCATCCTGTCAGGCCGGCTGAAATCTCTCGTCGATACGGGGCTGCTCGACAAGCGCACCTACAAGGTGGAAGGCCGGCGCGCGCGGCCGGAATATGTACTGACGGACAAGGGGGAAGCCTTGCGGCCGGTGCTCATCGCGCTGACGCAATGGGGCGATACCTGGCTGGATGAGCAGGGCCAGCCGCCTGTCAGCTTCACGGACATGAAAAGCCGGCAGGCTGTGCGTGCGGCCTTTGTCGGCACCGACGGCCGGGAAGTGGATGCGAAAGACCTGCGGATTGTCCTGCGCCGGTAGGCAGGGAACGGGCTAGCGCGCCCGGCCCCAGACGCGCAGCGGATCAAAGGCACCGTCTTCTGCGGCCGCTTTCAGCTCCTCGAGCTGGCGGCTGACCGGGCTCGGCCCTTCATCGTGTTCATCGACATAGATCGCGGCATCGAGGCGGCATATCCGGCTGAACAGGTTCTCGGCATTCTCGACCAGGTCGAGGAAGGTTTCGGGCAGGCCGCGGTCACGCTGTTTTGAGGCATCAAGCGGCGGGCCATCCCGGCTGATGCGGTATTTCTGCGCAGTGGCATCTTCATGCTTCATGTCGCCGTCGCGCACGGCGCGCTGCATGACAAGCCAGCTCGCCGCCTGCATCAGGCGCGAGGTCAGCTCCATGCTCCAGGCCGCATAGGTCAGCCCCGCTTCGCGCGGCAGTTTCTGGGCCATGTCCCGGCCTGGCCCATCCAGGTAGGACGCTGTTTCCTCGACCAGCGCCATGCCATCAGCAAACACGCGCTCAAAGACGCGGCTCGCCGTAAAGTCCGGCATGTCGAAGGGCTCAGTCGAGAAATCTGGGAAGGTGGCCATGCGTAATCTACTCGGAAGCTGTTCATCTGCCTGGACCCGCAGGCCCACGACTCGGGAAATCCGATTCTACCGGACGACGGGTTTAAAGGGTCTTAAGAGGGACAACTCTCATCAGCTCCTGAAAATATCATCGGCCGCGGATTTATGCGCCTGCTTCTTGGCGATTTCCGCCTCACAGGCCGCGATGTCGGCTTTCAGCGCCTCGATGCGCGCCTTCAGCTCATCCACCGACATGACTTCGAGGTCCACACGGGCAGGTTTCGGGACGTCTTCTTCAAACATTGATTACACTCCACCATACGACTAGGCATGCACGCAAACAGGCAAGGCCAGCAGCGCAACAAATGCAAGCGGCAACATCGCTTCATGTGCGCCTGGTGCGAGGAGACCATCCATGAGCGACACGATGAAGGCGGTTATCGCCGAAGACGGAAAGCCACTCAGCCTACAGGACGTGCCGCGGCCGACGCCCGGTGACAATGAGGTCCTGGTCAAGATCAATGCCGCCGGTCTCAATCGGGCGGACCTGGTGCAGCGCGCCGGTAAATATCCGCCGCCGCCGGGCGCGTCTGACATCATGGGCCTTGAATGCGCAGGCACCATCGAAGCGCTCGGTGCGAATGTCAGCGGCTGGCAGGCAGGTGACCGGGTCTGCGCCCTGCTCGCAGGCGGCGGCTATGCCGAATACTGCGCAGTTGACGCCGGATCGCTGCTTCGCGTCCCAGATAATCTGACCCTCCTGAAAGCTGCCGCGCTGCCCGAGGCGATGATGACGGTCTACGCCAACATCTTCATGCGCTGCGCGTTCAAGCCTGGTGAATCCATCCTCATACATGGCGGCACATCCGGCATCGGTTCGATGGCGATCCAGATGGTGAAGGCGGCCGGCGCTGAAGAGATCTGGACCACGGCCGGTTCGGCTGAAAAGTGCAAGGCGGCTGAAACGCTGGGGGCGACCCGCGCCATCAATTACAAGGAAGAGGATTTCGAGGAGATCGTGCGCGCTGGCGGCAGCGCCGATGTGATCCTCGACATGGTCGGCGGTGACTATGTCCAGAAGAATATCTCGGCGGCAAAAGTGAACGGGCGGATCTGCAATATCGCTTACCTGAATGGCTCCAAGGTCGAGCTGAACCTCATCCACCTGATGATGAAGCGGCTGGTCCTGACGGGGACGACCTTGCGCGCCCGGCCCGTCGAGGAGAAGGCCGAAATCCGCGCCGCCATTGAGGACCAGTTCTGGCCACTCGTAGCGGCTGGCGACATCCGCCCCGTCATCGATGAGACGTTCGACTTCGACGAGGCCGAAGCCGCGCAGGCCCTGATGGCCAAAGGCGGCCATATCGGCAAAATCCTGCTCAAAGTGGGCTGAACAGCCATCCGCCAGGTATCCACGCACACGGGTGAAACCATGCAGGGCACGGCGAATCTGGCACTCTGGCAAGACTGGATTTTCTGAAGGCATATCCATGCCCAGCAGAGCTGGCAGTAGACGCGAATACCGTAATAAAAATTTTTTTAATTAGCGGTTGAGCTCTCAATTTTTTGCTGCTTAAAATCTGTCCGTTAACATGCGTTAACCAACGTTTTTTGGCATCAGGGAACCGGGTGGGGTCATGAAAATCGATACACGAACAGCGCTCGCGGCAAGCGGGCTCTGGCTACTTGCAGCTTGTGGGGGCGGCGGCTCCGACAATAACAATCCGACACCGACGCCGCCGCCGGCTCAGGATACAACTCCGCCGACGATTACGCTTACCGGCGATGCGGCAGTCGACCTTGTCTACGGGTCTGTCTATTCCGATGAAGGGGCAACAGCCACCGATGACACCGACACGACGGTAAACGTAAGCTCGACCGGGTCGGTCGACCCGTTCACAGCGGGGACTTATACGATCACCTATGAGGCAACGGACGCGGCTGGGAACACGGCCACCGCCGAGCGTCTCGTCACTGTCGCCAGTCAACAGTTCCGGCTGGATATCAGCAATTTCGGTGACGCACAGATAACCCTCTCAGATGGATCTGTGACCTGCAATGCGGGCGGCGATGTGTGCAGCGCAACGCTCGATGCCGGTTCGAGCGTGACTGTAACAGCTGCGCCGGCCACTGGCTGGACATTCGATTCATGGATCAACTGCGATACGGTGGCGGGCAATCAGTGCACCATCACGATGGACGAAGACAGTATTGTTTTCGCAACCTCCACGTCTGATGCGGCCGTCACGCTTCAGGCCGATGTGGTCATTCTCAGCGATGCGCAGATCGATTCGATCCTCAATTATAATGCATCGTCCGACATCCTGTTCTTTGCAGCTGGCTCTGATGTTGGCACTTACCCGATCGGCACGGTCATCGTGTCCCAGGGAAGCGCGGCGAACGATATCTATTTCGGCAAGCGCATCGTGGATATAATCGCGCTGGCCGGATCTCCGATCATCGTCGAGACTGTCAACGTCTCACTTGATGAGATCGTCGCGAGCGGGACCATACTTGCAACAGCAGACATCAGCCCCTCATCTGTAAATGAGGCCGCGCTTCCGGCCGGGATGAGCATCGACAAGACTGCTGCAGCCGTTTCAGCCGACGCCATTCCGCTGGTGGTTGTTGGTCTGCCAATCTTCGATGCAAACGGTGTTTCACTAACCGTCACTGGCGATGTCGTCGTAGACTTCGATCCGAATATCGCAGCCCAGTTCACCGCCACAAATGGCCTGGAAGCCTTCCGCTTTGCCGGGGCAAGTTCGGTCGATGCAAACCTGGCGCTCAGCATTTCAGGTGAAATCGACACGCTCTTGTCGCTGGACGAAGAGCTCTCGCTCGGCGTGATACCGGTTGGAACGGTGATTGCCGGACCTGCCGTCTTCCTGATCGAACTTGAGCCCATCGTAACGCTGAACTCGGCACTGGAAGTCACAATCGAACCATCGGTGACCGTGCAACAAGTGTCGGCCCTCGGCGCGCAATGGCATCGCCAATCGGGCTGGACCAACCTGTCCGACTTCTCGATTTCGGGCGACGTCGTCGTGCCGGAAACACCGTCAGCGAGCTTCAGCGCAGACATTGGCGGTGGCTTGAAACCGACGGCCAAGCTCTACGGACTGGCCGGGCCATTCCTTAAATCAACCATCTATGGCGGCGCAGAATATTCCCTCGTCCCCAGCGAAGATTGTCTTCTGAACTTTCGCGAATATATCGGCGGGCGCGCCAGCGCCGGCGGCGAATTCGGCCGCGTCGGTCGCCGGCTGACGCTCGAAACCCTGCCTGTCTTCGTCGAGTTCAACATCGATTCAGGCACAATTGACTGCCCCGTCGACTCAACCGCCCCATCAGCCCCTAGCGCATTGGCCGCGAGCCCGTTTTCGGACAGCGAAATCAAGCTCAGCTGGGCCACGGCAACGGACAATATCGGGGTCGTTTCATATGAAGTGTGGCGCCGGGACTCCAATGGTGCCCGCCCGCATTTCATCGCCGAAACATCGGGCCTTGAATATCTCGATGGCGGCCTGCCTGCTGAAACCGAATTCTGCTACTATGTCATCTCGGTGGATGCCGCAGGTAACAAGTCTGACATCCCACTGGACCTCGTCTGTGCGACGACGCTGGAAGACGTTGACAGTGAACTGCCGACCGTACCCTCGGGCCTCGCCATCACGGACATCACCTCCTCCTCGATGCTGCTCTCATGGGATGCTTCGACGGACAATGATGCCGTGACGGGCTACACCGTCTTCGACGACAATATCGGTGCAGCCTATGGCAGTGTCGGGGCGAGCGCCTCACCACAATTCTCCGCCGGCCCCCTCAATCCGGATACGGAGTATTGCTACAGCGTCGCTGCAATCGATGCATCGGGCAATCAGTCCCTGCCATCACAATCGGTCTGTGCCACCACCGAACCGGCCGCGAATGCCGCCTGGACCGTGTTCCTTGGCTGCGTCGGCCTGCCCTTCCAGCTGCAGCAGAATTTCGACCTGCCGCTGGCAGGCATCTCTCCGGTCGAAATTGCCGGTGCCGGAACAGACTATGACGGCACGCCGCTGAGTTATGTCTTCCAGGGGGTCTTCGATGCAAACTCGTCAGATCTGCAGTCGGACATCATCTGGGCTTTTGAAGGCCAGGCGCAGCAGCGGATCGACCGGTTCAACGCAAATCTCGCAACCGGCGACAGCGGTGTTGTGACCATGAATCAGATCCAGGTGACGGGCTGCACCGCCCAGATCCAGATCATAGCCAATGAGGGCGCAGCGCCCGTGTCTGTTGGCCGTCCGGTCAAGGTCTCGGTCTCTGGCGCAGCTTCCGGCGATACGCTTGGCGGCGCCCGCTAGGCATCCAGTCCCGCCCCGGAGATACATCTTCGGGGCGGACTTTTTTTCAACGCGCCCGGCCCTTCACGCACGACGGCGCGCGGCCAAAACCTAACAGCTTGTCAATCAGGGTTAACGGCGCCTTAACCGAAACGGCGCCTACTCTTCCCATAATGCAAGCCGGACTGACCGGCGAGGCAGACCGTTTACCGGGAGGGGAATTCAACCATGTCGAGCTTGCTGCAGAACGTTATCGTCGCGCACCGCTGTCGCTCCACCCATCACTTCATGGCGATGGAAGCGCTCAACCTGATGAACGGCCCGGACGCCGATGCCTGGCGTGACCTGCTGCTCGTCGAGCACATGTCATTGCTGACCGGCGCGAAGGCCCCGGATGCCGAGTTCAAGGATTTTCGCAATCATGTCCTGCACGTCTCCGAAGGCGAGTGGGGCGGTGCGCGCGATGCAGCGGCGGAATGGTATGGCAAATCCGTCGAAGCCCTGCGCGACCGGCAGTGGAGCATGGCGGCTTACGCGCTGGGCGTGCTGAGCCACTACTTCTCTGATCCTTGCCAGCCCTTCCATACCGGGCAGACCGAAGAGGAAGGGTCGATCCACCGCGCCGTCGAGTGGAGCATCGCGAAATCGCGGGCAGAGATCTGTCGCCGCATCGAGGCCAAGGGCTATCCTGATGTGCCGGCCGGCGATGGACCGGGCTTTGTGTCCGATATGGTGCTTGAAGGCGCCAAACGCTCCCATCCTCACTACCAGACCTTCATTGACCATTATGACATCCATGCCGGGGTGAAAGACCCGCCGGCCGGCCTTGATGACACGATGCTGGACGCCATCGCGGACCTTTGCGCCTATGCCACCAAAGGCATGGCCGTGCTTTATGAGCGCGCCTTTGCCGAGGCCGGTGTGAAGCCGAAAAAAGTGAACCTCACCCTGCATGGCTATCTCTCGACGCTGGACATCCCGGTCCACTGGGTCGCCAAGAAGATGGACGATGCAGGCGACCGCAAGACCGTCACGGCGATGTACAAGGAGCTGCAGGAGACCGGCAAGGTCATCAGGAAGCTGCCCGATGACGACAAGGCGATCCGCAGGCTGCATGCCCGCCAGGTCCTGCGCGTGCCGATCAAACAGCTCGACGCCCAGCCGGCGAAGCCAACCGGTGCCAGGCATACCCCGCGCACCGGGATCGCCGAACCGTTGAGCCCCGCGCCAGCAGAGGTGATCGAGGCCGAACCGGAAGCCAAAGCCGCAGAGACCATCCCTGTCACGCCTGCGCCCAAGCCTGTCACCGCACCTGAGAAATCGGCCCCTGACACAACCCCCGAGACGGCCCCCATCGCAGCAGGGACCGGGGCGGAGGATGTCTTCATTGCCAGCGACTCCGGCCTCACGCTCGACAGCGATGTGGTCGATGCGCCCTCCATTGGTCCGAAGACGGCCGACCGTCTGGCTACCATTGGCATCACGACCGTGGCTGACCTGCTCGACGCTAATCCGATGGACAGCGCCGACGCGCTTGATACCGGCTATATTACCGCCGAGAGCTTTGCCGACTGGCAGGACCAGACCCGTCTCAAAATGGCAATGCCGAGCCTGCGCGTACATGATGTGCAGATCCTCGTCGGCGCGAATATCCGTACGGTCGAAGACCTTGCCAGCACGTCGGTAAAAGAGCTGCTCGCCGCCTCCATGGCCTTTGTCGAAACGCCTGAAGCGCGGCGTATCATTGCCGGCTCCAGCGCCCCGGACGAAGCGGAAGTCGAAGGCTGGATCGGGCTCGCCAAGGCTGCCGAAAGCTGAACTGGAAAGCTGGCGCTGCTCACGCTAACCTGCCGCCCGGTCTTCCTTTTTCAAGGCGCCCCGCATGAGCGATACGATCCCTTACATGCCAGGCCCGGCCCTCGCTGAAATCGCAGGCCGGCTCACCGCGCTGAAGACGCAGCAGGCACCGCTGGTCATCGGCCTGACCGGCTCTGTCGCGTCGGGCAAGTCGACGCTCGCAGCGCATATTGCTGAAGCGCTTTCCGCCGCCAACCATGTCGAGACGGTGTCCACGGACGGGTTTCTCTACCCCAATGCCGTGCTTGAGGCGCGGGACCTGATGATGCGCAAGGGCTTTCCCGAGACGTTTGATCGCGAGGCCATGGCCGCCGCGCTTGTCGCCATCCGTAACGGCGAGACGCGTTTCCCGGTCCATAGCCATGAAATTTATGACATTGACCCGGCGCTGACCCGCACGCTGGCCCGGCCCGATATTCTCATCCTTGAAGGCCTCGGCTTCCAGCCACCCTCAAAGCCGGTGCGTATGCCGGGCGAACCTGACGTGCTGATCTATCTCGACGCCGAGGAAGCCCATATCGAAACCTGGTTCCTCGACCGCTTCATGCGCTTCTGGCGCGCCGCCGAACATGACCCGACCTCATTCTATGTCCGCTTCCGCCATATGAGCGAAGCCGACACGATCGCCTTTGCCCGCACAGCTGTGTGGGAAGCCATCAACCTGCCAAATCTCCGCAATCACATCGCGCCCCTGAGAGCGCATGCCGATATTGTCATGAAGAAAGACGCCGATCACAATTTGGCCATCACGTCAGACCGGACAAGCTAACCGGCTCGCTATCCACTCGAATACTGGCAGACCCTCGGCAAGCGGCAAAAATCACAAGACAAGGTTTTGTGATGGTGTTGACCTTTCGACCCGCCATGGCGAATACTTGTCCCTCGACTCTGAGGGAGCACATAATGAGACAGCTCACACTGGCGATTATTTGTCTGTTACTTTCCGCCACTGCCTCTGCACAGCGCGGCGAAGGGGAAGAGCGGTTCATCACTTATGTCCCTGCCGAAAGCGCCACCGCGACGCCGGGTGTCGAATACCGCGGTGACAATTTGAAAATGGGCCGTATTTTCGTCTCAGCAGATCTGCTCGCGGGCTTACCTTTCGATATCAAGATGGAAGAAAAGCGAGGCGCCTATATGCACACCGTGCCCGCCATTCGGGCCGACTTGGCGGCGGGCGGCAAGTCATACCAACTGACCGCTTATATCTCCGGCGAGGAGATGTCCTTCCAGAGTGCCATTCAGGCCTACAAGCAGCGCGCCGCCGTCATGGAGGCGGTCGACACCGCTATCACCAGCGGCCAGCCGGTCACCCTCACGCTGGTCAGCCTGCAATCAGGCGAAACCAAGGTCATTCACGACGGTGCGTTCACTGCGCAGTGACGCCACAGGAAAGGAAGCCGGATCATGACAACACGCACCCTTACGATGGCCATCGGAGCGGTAGCACTTGCGGGAATAGCCCATGCCGACTGCTATGAACTCGCTGATGTTGATAGTTTCGGCCCGCAGACAAAGATCACCTACTGCGATGACCAGCCGACCAGTATCCGGCTCAATCTGGAACGCATGCGTGAGGCCCCCGAAAGCATCAGGGGCTATCGTGCAGCCGGCCCCGCCGCCGGGATTCAACTGCCCGGCGAGACGATTGAGGCAACGGCCATCAACAAATGGGCCGAAGACCGTGCGACCAATTCCGGCTTCATCCTGAGGATCGAAGACCCGGCAGAGGCCCTCAAGGTTGCGCGCAGCATAAATGCAGGCGAGTCCTTCGACATCGTCCTGACAGATGCTCAAGGCACCGGGTTTAGCGCCTTTTCGGGGACTTTCGCCATGCGCTTCCCCGAAGAAATAGTTCAGTAGGCGGAGGACTGGCGCTCTACTACAAACCCCACCTTCCCAATTGGCTCGTGAAGGCTTATACTGGCACGTGTTAGGACTTATTCCCCTTCTGGAACCCTGACCGCCCGGCCCGAAAGGCCGGGCGGCTGCGTTTCAGGGACAAGCAAATGGAGCCCCTCATGGCCGATATTCTTATGCCCAAGGCGACGGCCGTCTGGCTGATCGACAATACAACACTTTCCTTTGACCAGATCGCGGACCTGTGCGGCCTGCACAAGCTGGAAGTCAAAGGCATTGCCGATGGCGACGTTGCCGAGAACATGCGCGGCGTTGATCCGATTTCGCGCGGCGAGCTGACCCGTGAGGAAATTCTCAAGGGCGAGAAAAACCCCGAATACCGCCTGCACGTTGCCGAATCCAAGATCGCGCACATCCCGCAGCCCAAGCGCAAGGGCGCGCGTTACACGCCGGTCGCCCGCCGCCAGGACAAGCCGGACGCCATTGCCTGGTTCATCCGCAACCACCCGGAAGTCACCGACCCGCAAATCTCCAAGCTGATCGGCACGACCAAGGCGACCATCACCAATGTCCGCGAGAAATCGCACTGGAATTCGCAGAACATCAAACCGGTGGACCCGGTGACCCTAGGTCTCTGCTCACAGATCGAGCTGGACGAAGTCATCACCAAGGCCGTCGATCGCCGCAAGAAGATGGACCTTCAGAAGGACAAGGAAGTCGAAGGCCCGGGTCTCGCACCGGCCGAAAACGCGGATGCCGCATCTGATGCCGACGAGCGCAATGATGCAGAGCCGAACGCAGACGACATCTTCAGCGCGTTCAAAAGCTAGGCGCTTTCGAAGCCTTCGAAATCAGACCCGCCCGCGCCTCGTGCCGGGCGGGTTTTTTCATGGCCGGCGCTGACGCATCCAAGTGTACCGCAGGTGCACCGCTAGTGTACGATTACTGCACCGTGCCTGCACCCTATTCGTCTGGATCGCTCCGTCTGATATTCTTTACCGCATCCGCCAGACTATGTTTTGCACTTCCGGGCTTCAGCGGCTTGGGCTGGCTCTGGTCCGGTTTCCAGCCTGACAGCCAGACGACATTGAACGTCGCCCTGAGCCGGTCATCAGGGTCTGAAAACCGCTCGGCATAAATCTCCGCCATACGCGCAAGCAGCCGCCGGGACAGCGGCCGCCGCGGCGCCTTTTCGCTTACAGCGAATGCCGCCTGTTCGCCCATCCCCTTGAGATCGCTTAACAATTTGAACGGGTCTCCATAGCGCACAGTGACCGTATCGACATCGACAACCGGCAGCGCGAAGCCAGTTCGCTGCATCAGGCCCGCCATGTCCTGCAGGCCCGGCAATGGCGACATGCGCGGCGAGACACCGCCCGTCAGCTCCAGTTCGGCCTCGCTGAGCGCAGAGCGTAACTCGCTCAGCGTCCCGGCCCCGAACAGGCAGCCAAGGAACAGGCCATCCGGTTTCAGCGCCTTGCGGATCTGGATCAGCGACCCGGGCAGGTCATTCACCCAATGCAGCGAAAGCACGCTGGTAATCAGGTCATACGTCCCTTCGGGCAAGTCGGGCGCCTCCTCATCGAGCACGCGTCCGGCAAGACCTTTCGCCTTGATTGCACTGATAAATTCAGGGGACACCTCGCCCGCTTCAACCCGGCTAACCTGCGGATGTGCGGCCAGCATCTGCGTCGCCGTTCCGTCATGCGCGCCAAGGTCGAGCACGTTCGCGAAAGTTCGCGACACGTCTTCCAGCCGGTCAATCAACTGACTCGACTCACGGGTCTTGAGGAAGGCATAGTCCTGAAATGACCGGGCCGCCCTGTCACGGTGCAGGCGGACGAGATCGCGGTCGAAAACTCTGGGGGGTGAAGGCGTCATGGGGCTCGATATGCACCGCATGAGCCGTGTGGCAAAGTCCGGATTGCGGTCGCTCAGCGACTTCATCTGGCCAGCGCGCTCACTTGTCTCGGGTGAACACCATGGTGGCAGCGGGCTGATTTCCGCCGGAGACTTCGCGAAATTGACCTTCCTCAACGGGGCCGGATGCCGCCAATGCGCCCTGCCGCTCGAACGCGACCTGGGCGATGCCAGCATCTGCGGGGCCTGCGCCGCCCATCCGCCTTTGTGGGACGCAGCCCGCGCGGCCATTGAATATGACGACGCCTCGCGCAAGCCCATCCTGGACCTGAAGCGCGCCGGACGCCGGGAGGGCCTTACTACTTTCGCCACATGGATGGCGCTGGCAGGCCGCGACCTGTTGCAGGACACCGACCTCATCGTCCCTGTACCGTTGCATTACAGGCGTCTTGCCAGTCGCGGCTTCAACCAGTCGGCATGGCTGGCGGCCAGCCTTTCGCGCCGTTCCGGTGTACCGTATTGCGTGGATGCCCTCGTCCGTCACAAGCCAACCCCCAGCCAGGGCGGCCTGTCGGCGCGGGAACGAAGACTGAATGTCCGCGGCGCCTTCAGCGTGCGTCCGGCGCGGCGAGACCGGGTCGAAGGTCGACATATCCTGCTGGTCGATGATGTCTACACAACCGGCTCAACCCTCAACGCGTGCACCCGCGCCCTGAAAAAGGCAGATCCGTCGCATATAAGCGTGCTTGTGCTGTCCCGCGTTGTCAGGCCGAGCGACGTCACCATATAAATTGCTGCTGAAGACAATATATCAGGGCCAATATGAACAAGGTAACCATCTATACGCGCGCATTCTGTCCGTTCTGCTCAAGGGCGGTTTCGCTTCTGGAGAAGAAGGGGGTGGCGTTCACCGAGATCGATGCCGGCATGGACCCCGACAAGAAAGCTGAAATGGTTCAGCGCTCGAATGGCGGGCGCACCTTCCCGCAAATCTTCGTCGGCGACACGCATATTGGCGGCTGCGACGAGATGATGGCACTCGACCGGTCGGGCAAGCTCGACCCGATGCTGAACGCGAGCTAGGAGCGGCAAATGATCCGCTATGCATTGGCATGCAAGGATTGTGACGCCGAATTCGAGGCCTGGTTCGCCTCATCGGACGCGTTTGACAGACAGGTCGAGCGGCACCTCGTCAATTGCCCGGACTGCGGCGGCGCTGATGTCCGCAAACAGGTGATGGCGCCTTCGGTTCGCGCGTCCGGCAAAGGCGCCGCGAGTGACCCTGAGCGCGTCTTTGGCAAGCTCGCCGCCAAGGCCCGTCAGCATATTTCGGAAAATTATGATTATGTCGGAGACGGGTTCGCCGAAGAGGCCCGCTCCATGTATTACGGTGAGCGTGAACACCGCCCTGTCTGGGGCGAAACGACGCCAGAAGAGCGTGCTGCGCTGAAGGAAGAAGGCGTGCCTGCCGAACCGCTTCCACCCGCTTTCGTGCCGCCGAAAAAAGAGCAGAAGTCAAAGCTCAACTGAGCGCGGCCTGAATCGCACTACAGCTGCGACCCCTTGGCCGCTTGACGCGGCGCGCGGTCTTTATAAAACGCGTATAGTGCATGAATGGAGAGCGCTTGATGGCTTCTGGCGAATATACACGCGGCGAAATGAAAATCGACGCCCAGTCGGGAATGTATAGCGGCTTCATGAAAGCCAGCGCCTGGGGTTGCCTGATCCTGCTGATCGCCGTCGGCTACATGGTCTTCACCCTGTCCATCGGCCTGAACTGGCTGGTCTCGCTGATCATCTGCGCCGGCGCAGGCCTCGCGATTGGTGTGTTCATGGGCTTTGGCGGCGCATGGATCGCGACTGTGATTGCACTGGCCGGCCTCGCACTGATCGTTCAGTTGCTGATCGCCTTGTTCTCGATGGTTGTTTAAGACGCTCAATCGAGCGTCTTCGCCCATGTCCTGACATCGCTGGCAAACAGCTCCGGTACTTCCATCGCCGCGAAGTGACCGCCTTTCGGCATGTCTGACCAGTAAGTGATATTGTAGGCCCGGTCGCACCAGCTGCGCGGCGGCGGCGTATAGATTTTCTCGCCCGGATAATTCGCAAAGCCTGTCGGCACGCCGACTTTCTCTCCGTCTTTCAACGCAACGCCGCCTTCGAGGAAGAGCGCAGCGTAGTACCAGACGGACGTCGCAATCGCGTCATTCACCAGGTAGATCATCACATTGGTGAGCAGCTGGTCGCGGCTATAGACCGAAAAGAGATCGCCAGCGCTGAGGTCTGACCAGCCATGGAATTTCTCGAGAATCCATGCGGCGGTTCCCATCGGTGAATCCATCAGCGCCATGGCCAGCGTCTGAGGTTTCGTCGCCTGCTCCATGAAATAGGCGCCCTCGGCCTGCATGGCGCCCTGTGATTTAGCCATCCAGGCCTTCTCGTCATTGCTTTGCGGTGCCGCAGGGCTCGGCCGGAAGCCGATCATGTTGAGATGGATAGCCTTGCAGCCGCCACCCGTATCGACGCCGTGATCCAGTCCAAGCCAGGATGTCACCAGACCGCCCCAGTCACCGCCCTGCGCGAGATAGGTGTCATAACCGAGCACATCCCGCATCAGCGTATTCCACAGCTTCGCGGTGGCGCGCTGGCCCATGGGGGAGGCTGGCTTGCCCGAAAAGCCATAGCCCGGCAGCGAGGGGATTATCAGGTCAAACGCGTCCTCCGCCTTGCCGCCATGCTGGCTCGGATAGGCGAGTGGGCCAATAGCCTTGTAGAACTCATAAAAAGAGCCGGGCCAGCCATGCGTCAGCAATAGTGGCCGTTTGCCCTTCGCCTCACCGACAATATGCAGGAAATGCACCTCGAGCCCATCAATATTGGCCTTGAAGTGCGGCCATTTATTGAGCTCGGCTTCCGCCTTGCGCCAGTCATAGCTGTTGAGCCAGTGGGCCTGAATATCTTTGAGCGCCGGCGTAGACATGCCGAACTGCCAGTCGCCGCCCGCATCCGGGGCCGGAAACCAGCGATAAGCCTCTACACGGTCATGTATGCGTTCCAGCGTCTCGTCGCTGATCTCGATCTTGAAGGGAATCGCAGTCGGCATGTCTCTCTCCCTGTGTTGAAGGAAAGAAAGACGGCCCACGGCCCCACGTCAATGTCACCCAAGGGTAAGCCTAGTTCTCGGGATAGGCTTCCACGGCCGCATCGAAATTGTTGGTTGTGCCCGTCCCGACGGCGGTCACTGCCCCTACCAGGGCGATCACCATCAAACCAAGCAGCAGACCATACTCGACGGCCGTTGCCGCACGTTGATCGCCGAAAAACCTAAGAACCAGATGCCGCACCATTGCAAACCCTTCAGAACCGCCCAGCCAGATCCGCAAATAGCGGGATGTCCGCTGGCGGCGCAGGATATTTTGCCAAGTCTTCAGGCCTGACCCAGGCGAGGGTTTGTCCCTCAAGGGCAACAGGCGTTCCGGCCCAGTCACGAACATCAAAAAGTGGCATTAAAAGGTGAAAATCTGGATAATCGAAACTAGCAAAATTGATGGGATGGCAGTTGCGGACATCAACCGTGATCTGTAATTCCTCTTCCAGCTCGCGGACCAGCGCCTCTTCTGGCGTTTCCCCGGCCTCGACTTTTCCACCCGGAAACTCCCAAAGGCCCGCCATGGACTTTCCCGGCGGGCGCTGCGCCAGAAGTATCCGGCCATCGCCATCGAATATGGCCGCCGCCACGACGAGCACCATGCGTTTCGTCATGTGCGGTAGGCACCGTTTATGTCGACATAGGCGTGTGTCAGGTCGCAGGTCCACACCGTCCAGCCTGCCTCGCCTGCGCCAAGGTCAAGCCGGATCGCGATGTGGTCACCCGCAAACTCTGCGCTGGCTCGCGCCTCGTCATAGCCCGCGCAGCGCATACCGCCCTCCGCGACCAAATGGTCGCCGAACCAGATCCGCATCGCATCCTTGTCGATTGGCTCGAGGGACTTGCCGACTGCCATGACAATCCGCCCCCAATTGGCGTCCCCTGCCGCGATTGCGGTCTTGATCAATGGCGAGTTGGCAATGTGCATGCCGACCGTCTTGGCAGACGCCGCTGACACGGCACCCTCAACGCGGATCTCCACGAATTTCGAGGCACCTTCGCCATCCTTGACGAGCTGGTGGGCAAGATCACGAAACACGCCGTGCAGCGCCGCACTAAAAGCTTCAAGCCGCGGATCTTCAACGCTTTCGATCATCGGCGCACCGGACTGGCCGGTCGCAAACAGCATACAGGTATCCGATGTGGACGTATCGCCGTCGACCGTGACTGAATTCAGTGTCGGATCAACCGCATCCCGCAGGAGCTTGTCCAGCACGTCCGGCGCAATGGCCGCATCCGTGAAGACATAGCACAGCATGGTCGCCATATTCGGCATGATCATGCCCGAACCCTTGAGAATCCCGGCGATCGAAACCTCGACCCCGTCGATCTCACAGCGCACGCCGGCGCCCTTGGGAAACGTATCGGTCGTCATGAACGCCCGCGTGCAGGCTTCCCAGTCCGGTTCGCCAAGTTCTGGCGCGAGCTCTGGTACCATCTTGCCGACATAGTTCGCATCCGGCAACGGCTCTCCGATGACACCTGTCGCGGCCAGGAAACACTGCTCACGCGGCACGCCCAGAGTCTCGGCCATGGCTTTTAGCGTGGCTTCATTCTTCAGTATCCCGGCCTTGCCGGTAAACGCATTTGAGTTGCCGGCATTGGCGACAACCGCGCGGCCAAAGCCCTTGCCCATCTTCAAGGCCTCGCGGCACCAGTCGACATCTGCCGAAGCGGTGTGCGAGCGGGTAAAGACGCCAACCGCACTTGTGCCTTCCGGCATCACGAACAGAAACACGTCGTCACGTTCAACGCCGCGCCGCGCATAGAAACCGCGTGAGCCAGTGGCCGCACGCACACCTTTCACGGTCGGAAGCGCCGGAAACCTGTCCGGTGCAAAAGGGGATGTCTTGAGCTTCATTCGATCGGGCCTTCGTCTTCTGCCGGCATGCCTGCATCATTGCTCAATGCGGTCTCATCCGGCGCGGGCAGTTCGCCGCCCGGCGCACTATCTGGCGCCTCCTCGAGAATATCCGGCGCGGGCGGCGGGCCACCGTCGCGTTGCTGTATGTTCGCATCGGCGCGCAGTTCGCGAAGGATCTGGCTGATCTGGGTGAATGTCAGATAGGTGACGATTTCGGGCCGCATCTCCTGGCGCGTCTTTGGCGGACGGGTACGGCGCTGCTCGACCTTGAGAATATGCCAGCCCTGTTCAGACTCGAAAGGCTCTGAAATTTCGCCCTCCGGCGTGTCCGCAATAACCGAGGGAAACGGGTCGATCATCTCGTTCGGCGCGACCCATCCGAATGAACCGCCATCGAGCCGCGTGCGCGTGTCTTTCGAGTTTTCAAAGGCCAGCGCGGTGAAGTCTTCCCCGGCGCGGGCCTTGCGCAACACCTCGGCGGCCTCTTCCTGCGTATCAACGAGGATGTGACGAATGCGCACCTCATCATCAAGCTGCTGCAACTTCACCTGCTCATCATACATCTTGTCGATGGCCGCTTCATTCACTTCGGTCGCAACGAGGTCTTCCATCAGGAAATTGCCGAGCAGGCGTTCTCGGGCCGTTTCCAGACGGCGCTGCGCTGCTGGTGTCCGGTCGAGCCCCCGGCGCACCGCTTCCTGCGCCAGCAGGCGCTGGTCGACAAGCTGGTCGAGGACCATCTGGTATTCGGTATGATCAGGCCCGAAAGACTCACCCGGCTCGATGCGGCCTTGCGACACAGCTTCCAGTTCAACATCGGAAATATAAATCGGCTCGCCGTTCACGACAGCCGCCGTGGAGGCATCGAATCCAACCTGCTTGCGGGGCGGCTGCATAAGCTCTTCATCACAGGCCGCCAGTGTCAGACCACATAGAATCAGGAGGCCAAGAAAGAGAGTACGACAAGTTTGCATCCGGAATCCCTTGTGTTTCTGGTACAGCGGCCCGCATTGACACCCTATAAGGGCGTTCTTAAGTCTCCCGCGGGTACTGGTCGAGAGGTTATGTTGCCCACAGCACACTCTCGTGTGCACCTCCTGTAAACTGTTTGAAGGCAGGAGGTCTCAACCAAGTCAACAGCGCAGTTTGGTGCTTGATCCGATGCTTTCAGTTGCCCGCAAGATTTTTGGCTCCTCCAATGACCGCCGCGTCAAGCCGATGCGAAAGCGGGTCGATCGCATCAATGCGATGGAAACCGAGCTTGAGGCGCTCTCCGATGAAGCGCTGAAAGCCAAGACAGCGGAATTCCGGCAGAGACTCGAAGGTGGCGCGACGCTGGACGATCTTCTCGAAGAGGCTTTTGCCGTTGTTCGCGAAGGCTCAAAACGCGCACTTGGCATGCGGCATTTTGACGTCCAGATGATTGGCGGCATGGTCCTGCATCAGGGTGCCATTGCCGAGATGCGGACCGGTGAAGGCAAGACGCTGGTGGCGACGCTTGCCGTCTATCTCAACGCGCTGGCCGGCAAGGGCGTGCATGTCATCACCGTGAACGACTATCTCGCCAGCCGCGATGCCGAATGGATGGGTAAGCTTTACGGTTTTCTCGGCATGACGACCGGCACCATCGTGCACGGCCTCGACGACCAGCAGCGCAAGGCTGCCTATGCCAGCGACATAACCTATGGCACGAACAATGAGTTCGGCTTCGACTATCTGCGCGACAATATGAAATACACGCTGGAGCAGATGGCCCAGCGCGGCCACGCCTATGCGATCGTCGATGAAGTTGACTCCATCCTGATCGATGAAGCCCGCACCCCGCTGATCATTTCCGGACCGACCGATGACCGCTCGGATCTTTACCGCACCGTCAATACGCTGATCCCGCAACTCGATGACGAGACCGATATCGAGCTCGACGAGAAGCAACGCTCGGTCGTCTACACTGAGGACGGCATGGAGAAGATGGAGCAGATGCTGGAAGATGCCGGCCTGCTCGAAGGCTCGCTCTGGGATCCGCAGAACGTCTCAATCGTGCATCACGCCAACCAGGCCCTGCGTGCGCACAAACTCTTCCAGCGCGACAAGGATTATCTCCTGAAAGATGGCCAGGTCATGCTGGTCGACGAATTTACCGGCCGGATGATGGAAGGCCGCCGCCTCTCCGAAGGCCTGCACCAGGCGATCGAGGCCAAGGAAGGCGTCGACATCAAGCCTGAGAACCAGACACTCGCCTCGATCACCTTCCAGAATTACTTCCGGCTCTATGACAAGCTCGCCGGCATGACCGGTACGGCCATCACAGAGGCCGCCGAGTTTGGCGACATCTACAAGCTGGAAGTCTACCAGCTGCCGACAAACAAGCCTGTCCAGCGGATCGATGAGGACGATGTCGTCTACCGTGTCGCCTCCGCAAAGTATCAGGAGATCGTGAAGGAAGTGCGCGACGCCCGCGCCAAGGGCCAGCCTGTCCTGCTTGGTACAGCCTCCATCGAAAAATCCGAGATTATTTCGACCCTGCTGACGCAGGCCAAGATTCCGCACAATGTGCTGAATGCCCGCCACCACGAAAAAGAAGCTGAGATTATCGCCGATGCCGGGCTTCCGGGTGCGGTAACCGTCGCTACCAACATGGCTGGCCGCGGCACTGACATCCAGCTGGGCGGCAACCTCGAAATGCGCCTGTGGAAGGCCGTCGATGACTTCACGCAGGCAAATGGCCGTGAACCGACCGAAGACGAGGAAAAAGCCCTCGAAGCCGAGCTCAAGGCTGATATCGAAGTCGGCAAGAAGGAAGCGCTGGAAGCTGGCGGCCTTTTCGTCCTCGGCACCGAGCGCCATGAAAGCCGCCGTATCGACAACCAGCTGCGCGGCCGGACAGGCCGTCAGGGCGACCCGGGCAAGTCGAAGTTCTTCATCTCTGTCGAAGATGACCTGATGCGCGTTTTTGCTGCTGAGCGCCTGAACTCGATCATGAAGAGCCTCGGCATCAAGGAAGACGAAGGTATCACCCATCCCTGGATGAACAAGGCCATCGAAACCTCGCAGAAAAAGATCGAGGAACGCAATTTCGAGATCCGCAAGAACGTCCTGAAATATGACGATGTCATCAATGACCAGCGCAAGGCCATTTTCGGGCAGCGCCGGGAATTCATGCATTCCGACCAGGTAACCGATGTGGTGACCAGCATGCGCCACGATGTGATCGATGGCTGGGTCGGCCAGGCCATGCCGGAAAAAGCCTTTGCCGAACAGTGGGACGTCGACGGGCTGACGGAAACTCTGAAGACCGAACTCGGCGTCGAGCTTCCCATCGCGAAATGGGCCGCCGAGGAAGGCGTTGCCAACCAGGAAATCGCCGAACGCATTCGCGTCGCAACCGACCAGGCATTTGACCAGAAGGTCGAGCTGGCCGGTGCAAAACAGATCCGCGCCGTTGAGAAACAGGTCCTGCTTCAGGTCCTTGATGGCCGCTGGCGCCAGCACCTCCAGCAGATTGACCAGCTCCGCTCGGTCATCCACCTGCGCTCCTACGGCCAGCGCGACCCGCTGAACGAGTTCAAGGAAGAAGCCTTCAAGCTGTTCAATGACCTGCTTGACGAGATGCGTGTTGAGGTGACCCGCATCCTGATGAATATCCGTATTGCCCCGCCGGCTACAGACGACCAGCGCGCGCAGATGGCAGCAGCACGTGAACAGCTCTTGCGCCGCGACGAAGCTGTTTCAGCGACCAGCGAAACACACCTAGACCCGGACACGGGCGACAATGAAATGACGCCCGATGTTGTTGAGGGGCCGAACGATCCTCATGCCGGCCCGCCCCTCCATCAGGCCGAGGACGACTGGTCCAACACGCCGCGCAATGCCGCCTGCCCTTGTGGCTCTGGCAAGAAGTACAAGCACTGCCACGGCTCGCTGATCGGCTCCGACCAGCAAAGCATCTAGAAAAGTTTATCACCGGATACGAAAAGGGCCGCCCCGTATGGAGCGGCCCTTTCTTGTTGGTTGGGTTAAAGCAGGTGCCTTATGGCTTCCACTTTTCCAGCTGTCGCGCAAACCATTCGCGTCCACCCCAGCCGAAGCCGATACCGATCGCGATGGCAAGGCCGACAGAGGCACCCATGACGAGCATTTCGGCCACGTTGAGCACGAACTCACCACCCGTCGGATCAAGCTCCATCCGCGAGATGCCGAGGATCACAGCCAGGCCAACAATGACCCACTTCACGACGGTCGCGGCCGTATCGGATATGCCCGACCCGGTCGCCGCCATGGCCCCGCTGACGAGGCGCGCAATGATCACACCTGCAATGATGATCACAGCGCCGAAGACAATGGATGCCGCAAGATCAAGGACGGTGAAGGTCGCATTGGTCAGCACGTCAAACTCAAGCGCCCGCAATGCCTGTATCAGGCCCAGGAGGACGATGAAGAAGAGTGCACCCTTGGCGATCACGCTGGACGCTGTGAGGCCCTTGTCGGCCCCCTTCAGGATGCCCAGCTCGGCTACGGCAGAGTCGACGCCGAAGCCCGGTAATGTGCGCATGATGAGATTGTGCACGAACCGGCCAATCAGCACGAAGACCGTCAGCAGAACCGCCGCAATCAGGATGCGCGGAATCGCAGAAACGATGTCGCGCAGCATTTCGTTGGCTGGGCCGGAAATGGCCTCGATCGCGAGAATGTCAAACGCGGCAATCGCCCCGAGAATGCCGATAATGGCCGCGAGCACGGTTGCTGTAATCCCTGAGATATTCACCGGCGCAGAGGCCAGGCCAAGCTGCTGTGGCACAGGGTCCGCAAACACGAAGACGGCCTTGGCTGTCTTCTGCACGACGTTTGCGACGATCATGAACAGGACGAAAATGATCACCGCGCCAAACACATTCGGCAGGTAACCAAGCACGTCACCGAGCATATTGTTCAGCGGATCGACAATCTGGCGAAGCTCCAGCCGCGTCAGCGCCTGGATGACGCCAATCAGCATCACGATCCAGAAGGCTGCTATCCCGAGGCTATCGCCAAGCGTCTTGCTTGCCTTGCCTTCCGGGTCGACCGGGCCTTTTCCAAAGCCTGTCTTGTTGATCGCCGTCGAGATGACCCATTTGACCAGCAGGGCGACGATATAGGCAGCCACGAGGATAAGCAGCGCGAAGAGAATCTTCGGCCCATAATCCTGTATCTGTCGTAAAGTGTTGTTCCAGAATTCTTCCATGAATTCACCCCTTTCTTTAGGTTCCGGACGGGAACCTTAAGAAGTAGAAAGGTTTGGGACGGGGTGAAGTTCCTGTTTTTCTATCGAAAGCTGAAAGCGGCATCCGGGTTGTCGCCCAATGTGTAGGCCACATGATGCTTCAGGGCTGTCGTGACTTCAGCGGCGTCTCCCGCAAGGGCGTCCGGCCCGATCATCGGTCCAAAGGTCAGGTCAAATTCGGCTTTTTTCTTGTTCAGCAACTCGTTGAACAGGGTGATATCGCGTAATTCGCCATTGATCTGGCTCAGCTTGTAGAACAGCCAGGAATTCTTCGCACTGACATGCAATGGCAGGACGGGAGCCTTCTGTTTGCGCGCCAGGCTGACAACTGTGGGAAACCAGTCCTGCTCTGTCAGGACGCCGTCCACCTTCTTGGCGAGCTTGCCTGACGGGAACATCACAATGCATTTTTCCTGCTCGAAAGCTTCGGCGGCCCGACGGAGCGTTTCGCGCGTCTTCGCCGGGGTGCGTTTCGTGGCGACCCACTCGACCGGGATGATCACATCCTCGAATTGCGGATTGACGCGCAGGGCATCGGCATTGGCAAAGAACACAACATCCTTGCGCTTGCGGGTCAGGGCATCCCAGACCGCCACACCATCTGCAAGGCCGGTCGGGTGGTTGGCGGCCACCACGAGGCGGCCGGTTTCGGGCAGGCGGTCAAAATTGTTGAGGGTCAGCTGCACGCCAAGTTCGCCGGAGAGGTAATCGAAGGAGGCACGCCCGTTCAGCTGCGTCAGCGTGTCGGCCATGCGGCGCGCCTTGCCATAGCCGAGCATTGCGTACAGCACCGGACGAACCGCAGGCCAGCTCCAATGGTTGACGAAACTCGGGCAGCGCTCCTCGATCAGCGTATCGACGATATGCTGGTCCGGCTCATCAAGGCCTTCAAGAAAAGCTGAAGCTGCGATATTTTTTTTGATTACGTCCTGTGCCATCTGACCTTGTTCTTTTCAGGATCCAAACGCCTGAAACTCCCTCTACCACTCACTTTATCACAGTTCCGGGCCACTGCATCACGTCCGCTGCGTAGCGGTCAAAGCTTTGATTTGTAAATAATTCAGCAAGTTTCGCTTTACCAAGCCGTAAGGCGGAGGTGCCAGATTGGCCATATTGAGGGAGGGCAGACGATGGGCACTCCGGGAACTGGATCAGACAGGGTAGAGTCAATGAAAATTCTTTGGATCGAGGATCACGAGCCGGTACGCGACATGCTGGCAATTGCGGCTGACAAGGCTGCGCGGGCCCGCGTCCAGATTGACCTCGTCCTCGCGCCGACGCTGATGGAGGCTGAACGCCGCCTGCGGCTTGAGCGTTTCGACCTCGTCGTCACTGAACTCACCCTGCCCGACAGCTATGACGGCGACATGACCATTGCCCGCATCGCCAATATGGGCCAGCACCGTATCGCTGTATCGACCGCCAACCCGGACCGTGACCAGATCGTCGCCACAGCGCGCCGGTGTGGCTGCAACATCGCCGCAGCGCCAGTGTTCAAGGCCAACCTGCCGTATAATCGCTTCATCCAGCGCCCTGAAACCATGCTGGATTTCTTCTTCGACCAGATGCAGGACAGCGAAGAAGCCCGCCACGTCGCAGCCGCTTAAGCGTCTTCCGCAAAAACCCCATGCGTTTGCCGCGCGCTTGCGCTAGGGCAAATGCATGGAGTCGTTTTACCTTTTCCCAGCCACGCTGATCCTCATTGCCATCAACGTGATTGCCAGCACACTTGCCTGGCTGAACCCGCAATTCCTGAACGCGAACCTGTTTCACATCGCGCCGATCCGGCAGAAACGTGAATATCACCGAATGCTCACCGCCGGCTTCCTGCATGGCGGTGTCTTTCACCTGCTGATCAACATGTTCGTACTCTACCAGTTCGGTGGCTTCATCGAATACACGCTGGGCACGCCAAAATTCGTGATCGTCTACTTCGCCGCGCTGCTCGGCGGCAATCTATGGGCGCTGCTGGAAAATTTCCGCACGCCGGACTATCGCGCCCTCGGCGCATCCGGCGCGACATCGGGCATCATTCTCGCTTTCTGCCTGTTTGAGCCGTTCCGCACGCTGTATTTCATCATCATCCCCATTCCGGCGGTCCTGTTCGGCATCCTGTTCATTGGCATCAGCGCTGTGCTGGCGCAGCAGGAAAACCGTGTAATCGGCCACGAAGCGCATATTGGCGGCGCGCTGGCGGGACTGGTTGCAACCATCGTGGTAATGCCGAGTGCACTCGGCATCTTCGCAGACCAGGTCGCCGCTTTCCTCGGGGGCGGTTGAACGCCATGGGTGTGGAAGCTGCGTACAGGGCAAGGGCAGCCTCCGGGCAGCTCGTCGAAGACCCGGCCCAGCTTGAGGCCGCGCGCAAGCTCGACGGCGTGCTGCACCGTATCGAGACTGTCCGGCCAGGCGGGCTGTTCAGGAAGGCGCCGCATATTCGCGGCCTCTATATGTGGGGCGGGGTCGGGCGTGGTAAATCCATGCTGATGGACCTCTTCCATGAGCTGTCGCCCGTGCCCTCGAAACGCGTGCATTTTCATGAGTTCATGGGCCGCGTGCATGACGAGATGAATAGCTGGCGCGAGATGAGCGAGACCGAACGCCGCCGCGCTGCACACCGGGTAAAGAGCGCCGGGAACGACCCGATCGCCCCAGTGGCGAAATTGATCGCCTCCGAGGCGAAACTGCTCTGTTTCGACGAATTCCAGGTCACCCAGATCGCCGATGCGATGATTCTCGGCCGCCTGTTCGAGAATTTGTTCGAGCATCGCGTGACAGTGGTCGCGACCTCCAATCGCCACCCGGATGAGCTCTACAAGGATGGCCTGAACCGGCAGCTCTTCCTGCCCTTCATCGAGAAGATAAAGGATGAGTGCGAAGTCTTCCACCTCTCCTCCGAACGCGACTACCGCCTCGAACGCCTCACTGAAGCGCCTGTCTGGCATGTTCTCACCGGTGAGGCGGCCGAAGCGCGCCTCGACACGGCGTTCGAGCGGCTGACACTGGGGGCGCAGCCGAACCAGTGCTTCCTGCATGTCAAAGGCCGCAAGCTGCTCGTGCCGAAAGAAGCCGCTGGCGTCGCCCGTTTCACATTCGAGGAACTTTGCGCCCGCCCGCTCGGGGCGCGGGACTATCTCGCCATTGCGGCCAATTTCCACACAGTCCTGCTGGACGCCATTCCGCAACTGTCGCGCGACAAGCGCAATGAAGCCGCCCGCTTTGTCGCTTTGATCGATGCGCTGTACGAAGCGCGGGTCAAACTGGTCGCCACGGCTGCGGCCGAAGCCGATGATCTTTACCCGTCTGGTGATGGCAGCTTCGAATTCCAGCGCACGGCCAGCCGCCTGCACGAGATGCGCTCAGAGGAATATCTCGCCCTCGAACACCGCGTCCCGCCGCGCGCCGATGCCTCAGAGAACGAAAGTGACGACTGACGCCGCCTGAAACAGGCCGTCCGAAAAACAAAACCCCCGCCGTGAAGCGAGGGTCCTGCTTGTCCGATGGAGTCGGAACAGGCTTACACGAAGCCTTTGAACTTGTCCTTGAAGCGCGACACGCGACCGCCACGGTCGAGGTTCTGCGTGCTGCCGGTCCAGGCCGGGTGTGAGCTGGAATCGATATCCAGCGTCAGCTTGTCGCCTTCACTGCCATAGGTCGAACGGGTCTGATACTCTGTACCGTCCGTCATGACGACAGTAATGAAGTGGTAATCGGGATGGCCTTCGGCTTTCATCGTCTCTAGTCCTTGCGTCAGCGGCCTCTCCCTGCGCGGTTTGGCCTCTGTGAAATTCGGAAAGCGGGGTCTTAGTAGAAACAAGGCCCGCCCGCAAGGGGCTGTACGCAAGCCAGGTGCAATGTAATGAGCGACCAGAACCCACAAACCGTCAATGACCGCCGGGAAACACAGCCCTCACAAGCCGGTGCCGACCGTCCTAAGGCGCGCAGCATCAAGCCGCTGGCATTGCTCTGGCCCTATGTAAAACGCCATATCGGACTTGTTTTTATTGCAGCCTTCTTCCTGGTCATCGCGACGCTCGCGGCGCTGTCGATCCCGTATCTATTCGGTCAGGCCGTAGATGCCGGACAGGGCGGTGCCAGCGGTGCACAGCTGCTCGACACGATCGACAAGTATTTTTTCTATGTCCTTGCGGCGGCCGTCGCGATGGGCGTGCTGAGCGCGCTACGCTTCTATTTCGTCTCCCGCTTCGGTGAACGCGTCGCCGCTGACCTCCGCGTCGACATCTATCGCAAGCTGCTCAGCCTCTCGCCGCGCTTTCATGCCAATATCCGCTCCGGCGAGGCGGTTTCCCGGCTGACCGCGGACATTTCCCTGATCGAGAATTTCCTCGGCTCGTCCGCCTCACTGGCCACCCGCACCATCCTGTCGACCGTCGGGGCCATCGTCATGATGCTGGTCACCAACTGGAAGCTTGGCGGCACACTCCTCCTGATGATCCCGCTCGCCCTGTTCCCGGTAATGATCATCGGGCGGATCATCCGAGGCGCATCCAACCGGTCGCAATCGCGCCTCGCGGACGCTGGCGCAGAAGCATCCGAAGCCCTCGACGCCATTGAACTTGTGCAGGCCTATGGCCAGGAAGCCCGCCGCGAGCGCTCCTTTGCAAGCGCCGCCGAGGCTGTGTTCAAGGCGGCCCTCACCCGCATCACCGCCCGCGCCTTCATGATCCTTGCCGTCTCGGTCATGCTGCTCGGCGGCATGGTCGGCATTCTCTGGCTGGGCGCCCGTGCGGTGGCCAGCGGAGCGATGACCCCTGGCGCGCTGACCCAGATGATCCTCTATGCCTTCTATGCCGGCTCAGGCTTCGGCATGCTGGCAGAGGTCTGGGGCGAGGTCATGCGGGCGGCCGGCGCATCTGACAGGGCCAGCGAAATCCTCAACGAAACGCCGGACATCCGCGCCCCGGCAACTGTCCGGCCGGTCGCCGCGCCAGCCATTGGCAACCTGGTATTCGAGAATGTCGATTTTTCCTATGGCGGGATGGATGGCCCGGCCCTCAAGGGTTTCAGCCTTGATGTGAAGCCCGGCGAGTTCGTTGCCCTTGTCGGCCCATCGGGGGCCGGCAAGTCAACCGTCTTCCGCCTTGCGCTGCGCCTGTTCGATCCACAATCGGGGCGCATCCTGGTCGATGGCGTCTCCTCGCTTGAGGCAGACCCGGCGATGTGGCGCAGCCAGTTCGCATACGCCCCGCAGGAGTCTGCGCTGTTCACCGGCACTGCGCGTGACAATATCTCTTTCGGTGCCATCGGTCCTGTTGAGGATGAAAAGCTCGTCCACGCCGCGACCATGGCTGAGGCATGGCGCTTTCTTGAAGGCAAGGGCGGGCTTGATGCCGACATCGGCCAGAAGGGCCGCAGCCTCTCTGGCGGCCAGCGCCAGCGCATTGCCCTTGCACGCGCGCTGGTACGTGAAGCGCCAGTCCTGCTGCTGGATGAAGCCACCTCTGCGCTCGACAGCGAAAGCGAGGGCCTAGTACAGAAAGCTATCGCGACCGCCGCAGAGGGACGCTCCACGCTGGTCATCGCTCATCGGCTGTCGACCATCCGCCGCGCTGACCGCATCCTTGTCATGGAAGATGGCCGTATCGTCGAACAGGGCACGCATGACACGCTCGTCGGCAAGGGCGGCCTCTATGCCCGGCTTGCCAGCATGCAGTTCGCCGCCGACGCTGCCGAATAGGGATCAGGTGTCGCCAAAGGCCTTGGCCTTGCGGATACGTTCCTTGATCTTCGGCATCAGGGCTTCGTTCGCCGCAAGGATGTTGCCGGTCGTCTGCACATCGCCGCCTTCGATCTCTTCGACATAACCGCCCGCCTCGCGCACAAGCACGATCCCGGCTGCGATGTCCCAGGGCTTGAGATCACGTTCCCAGAAGCCGTCAAAGCGTCCGGCAGCGACATAGGCAAGATCCAGCGCGGCGGAGCCATAGCGGCGAATGCCTGCGCAGACCGGTGTCATACTGGCAATTTCAGCGGCGAAGCGGGCGTGCGCCGACTCTGCCTTGCCAAGCCATGGCGTCCCTGTCGCGACAACCGCCTCCTCGATCCGCGTTCGCGAAGCGACCCGCAGCTTGCGCTGCTCAAGCCAGGCGCCGCGGCCGGTTTCAGCCCAGAAAATCTCATTCTTCGCGACGTCATAGACAACGCCCGCAAGCAGCTTGCCTTCACGCTCCAGGCCGATCGACACCGCATAGTGCGGCTGGCCATGCAGGAAGTTCAGCGTGCCGTCGAGCGGATCGACAATGAAGCGGTTAGACTTGTCAGTCCCCTCGACAATGCCGCGCTCTTCCATGACGAAGCCATAGCCCGGTCGCGCCTTGCTGAGGCTGTCATAGATGATGTCTTCGGCGCGATGGTCAGCGCTCGACACGAAATCTGCCGGCCCCTTGCGGGACACTTGCAGGTTTTCGACTTCACCGAAATCGCGTGCCAGCGACCGGCCCGCATCGCGGGCGGCCTTGATCATCACGGTACCGACTGGGGATGGCTTGGACATGATACTCCTTAATCGGCTCGGCGCAGATAGGTGCTGTCAGATGTCTGCACGACGATGCGTTCGCCCGGTCCGACAAAAGGTGGCACCATTACGCGCACACCATTCTCGCACGTTGCAGGCTTGAAGCTGTTGGCTGCCGTCTGGCCTTTAACGACTGGCTCTGTTTCCTCGATCGTCAGGATAACCTGGTCTGGAAGCGAAATGCCGATCGGCTTTTCGTCATAGAACTCGATGACAACCGTCATTTCGCTTTGCAGGAAGGCTTCCTGCTCGCCGATGAAATCCTTCTGGATCTCGATCTGCTCGAATGTCTCCTGGTCCATGAAGGCATGGGCTTCACCGGCATCATAGAGATACTGGTAATCCTTCTGCTCCAGCCGGATCTTCTCAACCGTCTCGGATGAGCGGAAACGCTCATTCAGTTTCGAGCCATTGATGAGATTGCGCAGCTCAACCTGGTTGAAGGCACCGCCCTTGCCAGGCTTCACGGAATTGGTTTTCACTGCACGCCAGACGCTGCCCTGATGTTCGATGACATTGCCGGGCTTTATTTCGTTGCCATTGATCTTGGCCATTCGGAGGCTCCTGTCAGTCCTGTGGGCGCGGGCGTACCCGCGTGATCGTGTCCGGTCAAGCTGTCAGCGGCGCTGCGGCTGGACACTCACTGAATATTCAGCTTTCCTTGTAAGGACTTGGCTGGATAGCAATTGGGGGCAAATGCCCATGAACATGATCTCGAATTTCCTGAGCTTTGAAAAGCCAATGGGTGAGGTGCTGACCAAGTTCCTCTTCTATGTCGGTATCCTGCTGATCGTGTTCTGGGGCCTACGGGAGCTCTGGCACTACATCACCTGGTTCGACAATGACTGGGACGAAGCCCTGTGGGGCGTCATCAAGACACCCTTCGTCGTCATCCTCAGGCTGCTTGTGCTGCGTGTCGTCGCCGAACTGGTCCTGTCGGTCCTGCGCATCGACAAGTGGAAGCTCTAAAAGGCGGCTTCGGCCTCATCAAGCGCGGCATTGAACGCGGCAACCGCCGCTTTCGGGCCGTCCTTGTGGGACCAGACGGCTGAACTGACCGCGAGAAAATCGGCGCCCGCAAGCGACATTGCTTTCGCGCGTTCGGCCGTGATCCCGCCAATTGCCACACAGGGCAGCTCCATCACAGCCTGCCACCATTCCAGCAACTCTGGGTCGGCCGGCACGGTGTCGGCCTTGGTCTGGGTCGGGTAGAAAGCGCCAAAAGCCACATAATCCGCGCCCTGCTCACCAGCTTCCATCGCCACATGGCGGGAATTCTTGGCCGTTGCGCCAATGATGGCATCCTTGCCGAGCCGTTTGCGCGCATCCTTCACGCGCATGTCCATATGGCCGAGATGCACGCCGTCCGCGCCGACAGCCTCGCACACATCGACACTGTCATTGATGAGCAGTGCGACATCATTTGCCCGGCAAAGCGGCAGAACCGCCTTCGCGACAGCCTCGGTGGCCACCTCATCAATGACGCCATCCGGCTTGATGCGTACCTGCAGGCAGGCGACATCGCCCCCGGACAGCGCGGCTTCAAAACTGGAGACAAAGCCGTCTACATCGGCCACGACAGGCGGTGTGATCAGGTACAGGCGGGAGCGCTGGCGCGTTGGTTCACTCATCAGCGCTCTCCTAGCCGCCTCCGGCATAAGAGAAAAGCCTCCGGCTTCAGGCAAGGCCGCCAGAAAGATTGCCCGCCGCTAGGCCGGCGCGCCCTTGAACACCCGGTCCGTGCTGGCCGGATGTTTCTCCAGCGCCGCCCCCTTCCGCGTCGGTCTTGGATAGAAACCGCCATTGCAATTGGGGCAAACGCCGCCATGCACATCGCGCACGCAGGTCTTGCAGAACGTGCATTCAAAGGAACAGATCATCGCGCCGGTCTCGTCTGCCGGCAGGTCCTTGTCGCATGTTTCGCAGGAAGGGCGCATTTCAAGCATGCCCCCGACCCTAGGCGAATCACCCCGCCCTGTCATGACGAAGGCGGCCCCGCAGAGCCGCCTTTCCACTTAAACATTTGTCAGGAAAGCGACTAGCCAGCGACCGACGCCTTGCAGATATTGTCAATGGAGTCCGCCAGCATCGAGTCGAATTCAGCATCGCTCTGCTGGGCCGAAAGGCCTTCGGTCAGTGCCCGCGAAAAGCTTGCGATCATGCCGGTATTCTTCGACAGGCGCGCGCAGGCTTCGTCGCGGGAATAGCCGCCCGACAGGGCGACGACACGCATGACACGCGGGTGCTCGACCAACGATTTGTAGAGATTGGCTTTTTCCGGCAGCGTCAGCTTCAGCATCACCTTCTGGTCCGCGCCAAGCGCATCAAGCTGCTTGGTGATCTCGGCGAGCAGGATGTCTTCGGCTTCGGCCTTGTCCGAGATCGAGATCGTGACTTCCGGCTCAATGATCGGCACAAGGCCATGACCGAGGATCTGGCGGCCAATATCGAATTGCTGATGCACGACAGCAGCGATGCCTTCAGCATTGGCCGCATCGATGACCGAGCGCATCTTGGTGCCGAAAATACCATGCGAGACGGCACGTTCAAGCAGGGCGTCAAGGTCGGGCATCGGCTTCATCAGCTTGACGCCGTTCGATGCCTCAGCGAGGCCCTTGTCGACTTTCAGGAATGGGACAACGCCACATTCTTCCCAGAGATATTTTGCGGTCGGCGTGCCATCGATCTTGCCGTCCATGGTGCGCTCGAAAAGGATCGCGCCCATCACCTTGTCGCCGTTGAAAGCTGGCGACTTGATGATTCTCGCCCGCATGTCATGCACGAGGCCGAACATTTCTTCATCGGTCGAATAGGCATCTTCTTCTATGCCATAGAGGCGAAGGGCCTTTGGTGTGGAGCCGCCAGACTGGTCGAGCGCGGCAATAAAGCCGTCTTTTTCGGCCGCCTGTCTGGTCATTTCAACGTTGGACATATGTCAGTTCCCCTGGGAGGTTAATATACGAAGTGGAAAGCAGGTGTGGACGCACAGGGGTTCCGGCTGCTGCGGAGCCTGGCGCGCGAAGTTGTATTATTTCGGGATATGTTATCGCTAACTCTGGACTGGCTCCCGTCCCGGTTTCGATCAGTTCGTGAAACAGGGAGGAAGATGTGAACCACTGTCAGCCTTTCAAAGCCTCGACGCCGGGAAGCGCCTTGCCTTCCATCCATTCAAGAAACGCGCCGCCAGCCGTAGATACGAAAGTGAAATCGTCAGCGACCCCTGCATGATTGAGGGCAGATACCGTATCTCCGCCGCCAGCCACCGCGACCAGCTTGCCATCAATGGCGAGTTTTGCGGCCGCCTCGGCGACTTTCACCGTCGCCTTGTCAAACGGCTCCAGTTCAAATGCGCCGAGCGGGCCATTCCAGATGACGGTTTTTGCCTTACCGAGCGCCGCCGCCAGGTGCATCATCGTCATCATCCCGGCATCAAGGATCATTTCGTCTTCGGCAACCTCATCAAGGCCGCAGGTGCGGTTCTCTGCATGGGCGGCAAAATCCTTTGCGACGACGACGTCACGCGGCAGCAGGATTTCGCAACCGGCCTTCTCTGCATTCGCCTCGATCTGGCGGCAGGTGTCCGCAAGATCGTGCTCGCAAAGCGACTTGCCGACCGGATGTCCGCGCGCGGCGAGGAAAGTGTTGGCCATGCCGCCACCAATTGCCAGCATGTCGACCTTGGAGACCAGATTTTTCAGGAGGTCGATCTTGGACGAGACTTTCGCCCCGCCAACAACGGCCAGCACCGGCCGCTCCGGGCTACCGAGGGCAGCCTGCAAGGCATCCAGCTCGCGCTCCATTGACTTGCCCGCATAGGCTGGCAGGCGCCGCGCAAGGCCCTCTGTCGAGACGTGCGCGCGGTGCGCCGCCGAAAAGGCATCATTTACGTAAATATCGCCGAGCCGGGCCATCTCGTCGGCCAGCGCATCGTCATTCTTTTCTTCACCCGGCTTGAAACGCGTATTCTCAAGCAGGACGACGCCGCCGCCCTGGATGGAATTGATGGCGTTCTCGGCCACTTCACCGACGCAGTCCTCAGCAAAGGCCACAGGTGCGCCGAGCACACCGGCAAAAACCTCTGCCACCGGTTTCAGGCTGAACTCAGGCTTCACCTCGCCTTTCGGACGCCCGAAATGCGCGAGGAGGGCAACTTTCGCGCCCTTGCCAGACAGCGACAGAACCGTCTCGACCGCAGAGCGCAGCCGCGTGTCATCACTGACCTTGCCGTCCACCATCGGCACGTTGAAATCAACGCGCACCAGCGCCGTCTTGCCCTGCAGGCTGTCAGCGTCCTCGATCCGTTTGAAGTCCGGCATGGGGCGCTCCTTGCTCGCGATTACAGGAATTTCGCCATGGCGATGGCTGTGTCGCTCATCCGCGAGGAGAAGCCCCATTCATTGTCGTACCAGGACAGGACAGAACAGAACGTCCCGTCCATTACCTTGGTCTGGCCCATATGGAAGATGGACGAGTGCGGATTGTGGTTGAAGTCAATCGACACATTCGGTGCATCGGTGAAGCTCAGCACGCCTTTCAGCTCGCCATTGGCAGCCTTGCGGATTGCATCTTCGATCTCTTCCACAGTGGTTTCACGGGATGCGATGAATTTCAGGTCGACGACCGAAACATTCGGGGTCGGCACGCGCATCGAGAAGCCGTCCAGCTTGCCATTGAGTTCCGGCAGGACGAGGCCGACAGCCTTGGCGGCACCTGTCGACGTCGGGATCATCGACATCGCTGCGGCGCGGCCGCGATAGAGATCCTTGTGCATCGTATCGAGTGTCGGCTGGTCACCCGTATAGGAGTGGATCGTCGTCATCATGCCCTTTTCGATGCCGATCGTATCGTTCAGCACCTTGGCGACGGGTGACAGGCAGTTCGTCGTGCACGAAGCATTGGAAACAACCTTGTCTTCGCCCGTCAGCGTGTCGTGGTTCACACCGTAGACGATGGTCTTGTCAGCGCCGGTAGCCGGTGCGGAGACCAGGACACGCTTGGCGCCTGCCTCAAGATGGGCCGACGCCTTTTCCTTGGAGGCGAAGATGCCGGTACATTCCATTGCGATGTCGACATTGTTGGCGGCGTGCGGCAACTCTTTCGGGTCACGGACCTGCGTGACCTTGAAGGACTGGCCACCGACCTTGATCGTGTCACCCTCGACAGAAACATCCATCGGCAGCGTGCCGTGAATGGAATCATATTTCAGCAGGTGGGCATTGGTCTCGACCGGGCCGAGATCGTTGATCGACACGACTTCGATATCCGTGCGGCCATTCTCGAGGATTGAGCGCAAAACATTCCGGCCAATCCGACCAAATCCGTTGATGGCTACGCGAACCGCCATGTGTATTCTCCATACCTGCACTGAACGCCTGAGAAATCAGGCTTTGGAGCCGGGGTTTAGACGTCTCAGCCCGCAACGTCCAGCATTGGCCGTACATTCAGAACGATCTGTCACAGGTTGCACGCATTGTTAGCGCTAATATGCGCAAACTTCGTCAGGTTTTACGTTGATCAAAAGCTCAGGCGGGCCGCACGCGCACTCTTGAAGCACACTCGCTTGCCCTTTCGCGCGCCACCTCCACTGTTTCGGCGCTCGCGACAGCCACCCCCATACGGCGGGTCTTGAAGCTGACAGGCTTGCCGAAAAGCCGAAGGTCGCTCTGCGGGACCGACAGGGCCGCATCAAGGCCCTCAAACATCACGCCCTCAGCTTCGAGGCCGCCATAGATCACCGCGCTTGCGCCCGGCCGGCTCAGCGTCGCATCGACAGGCAGGCCGAGGATCGCCCGCGCGTGCAGCGCAAACTCGCTCTGCCTCTGGGTTGCCAGCGTGACCAGCCCGGTATCATGCGGGCGCGGGCTGACCTCGGAAAACCAGACCTCGTCGCCCTTCACGAACATCTCGACCCCGAACAGACCCAGCCCGCCAAGCGCATCGGTGACCTTCCGGGCCATGTCCTCAGCCCGTGAGCGGGCAAGCGCACTCATCGGCTGGGGTTGCCAGCTTTCGACATAGTCACCGTTTTCCTGGCGGTGGCCGACCGGTTCACAGAAAACCGTGCCATTGGCGGCGCGGACCGTGAGCAGCGTGATCTCAAAGTCGAAATCGACCTGGCCCTCAACGATCACCCGCATTTCCCGCGTGCGGCCAGCCTCGAGCGCATAGACCCAGGCATGGTCGATATGCGCCTCCGACTTCACGTGCGACTGGCCCTTGCCCGATGAGGACATGACCGGCTTGACGAATACCGGATAGCCAATCTTTTCGGCCGCCTCGGCAAGTTCATGCCCGGTCGAGGCAAACGCATAGGCGCTGGTTGGCAGGCCCAGCTCTTCCGCGGCGAGGCGGCGGATGCCTTCACGGTTCATGGTCAGTTGTGTCGCCCGCGCTGTCGGAATGACGGTAGCGAGGCCAGCCGCTTCGATGGCGGCAAGCTCAGCGGTCGCAATGGCTTCGATTTCAGGTACGATGAGATGCGGCTTTTCCAGCTCGACCAGGGCCCGCAGCGCACTGGCATCTGTCATGTCGATCACATGGCTGCGGTGCGCGACCTGCATGCCCGGAGCGTTTTCATAGCGGTCGACAGCAATGACCTCAGCCCCGAGCCGCATCAGTTCGATAACGACTTCCTTGCCAAGTTCGCCAGCGCCAAGAAAAAGGACCCGCGTCGCCGAGGGCGACAGGGGCGTACCGATGGAAACCATGTCAGTCCTTTCCGGGACTCGTTTCGAACAGGCTGAACCCGTGGCCACGTGACAGGCGGACCAGCAGATAGGCCATGAGGCCCAGCGGTCCGAACAGGAAGCAGGCGATCAGGCAGGGCACAACAGCGAGGTGGGGCAGGCCGCGGCGCATCGCGTCGCGCCCGATCCAGGCCCCGACGAAAAGGTCGAAGACAAGATAGTGCGACCAGCCGATGATGACCCCGTTGGGGTGGTCGAACAGGGCCGAGACGGACCCGATGGAATCAAAGCCCGTACCATCAGCCGACAGCCCGAAGAACATCGAGGCGATCAGGCCGATGGAGTAAACCGTGCCGAGTCCGAGCGGATAGATACCCGAATGCACGACAAGCGACGTCGTCCGCCAGCCCGGCGCAAGCAGGAGCAATAGCCACGCCGGAACGACCAGCGCATTGATTAGCATGAACAACAGTTCCCAGCTCATCAAACCCCTCCCATTTCCCGCTTTCCCGGCGTCTAGATCAGCTTGTCGGCGAGCTCCACGACAGCCTCGGCCGTGATGCCGAACTTCTTGTAAAGGTCCTTGTAGGGCGCACTGGCCCCAAAGCTGTCCATGCCGACAAAGCCGCCCTTGCGACCGATCCAGCGGTCCCAGCCAAAGCGGACGCCCGCTTCGACGGCAATCGCTGGCAGGTCGCCAAGTGTTTCCTGCTGATAGGCCGCATCCTGCGCTTCAAAGAGCTCCATGCAAGGCATCGAGACGACGCGCGCGCCAATGCCCTTCGCCTCGAGCGCAGCCTGCGCAGCTATTGCGATCTCGACCTCTGAGCCGGTCGCGATCAGCACGAGCTTCTCGTCGGACTTCGCCGGGGAGAGGACATACGCGCCCTTGGCTGAGAGATTCTCATCCGTATGGGTCTTGCGAACGCTCGCCAGCTTCTGACGCGTCAGCGCCATTGTGGACGGCCCATCTGTGATCTTCAGCGCAAGTTCCCAGCACTCGGCGGTCTCGACACCGTCAGCCGGGCGGAAGACATGCATGTTCGGCATCGCCCGCAGGCTCGCCACATGTTCGACCGGCTGGTGTGTCGGGCCGTCTTCGCCGAGGCCGATGGAATCGTGCGTCATCACATGGATCACCCGCTCTCCCATCAGCGCGCCAAGCCGGATGGCGGCGCGTGAATAGTCTGCAAAGACAAGGAAGGTGCCGGAATAAGGGATGATACCCTTGTGCAGCGCCATGCCGTTCATCGCGGCTGCCATGCCATGCTCGCGCACGCCATAATGGATATAGCGCCCGCCCCAATTGTCTGGCGACATCGGCTCGGTGGCTTTGGTCTTGGTATTGTTGGAGCCGGAAAGATCAGCCGAACCACCGATCATTTCAGGGATCGCCTTGGTCAGCTCTTCAAGGACGGCGCCGGACCACTGGCGTGTCGCCTTGTCCTCGCCCGCCTCGACGACAGCCTTCTTGTGGGCGCGGACAACCGCTTCGACATCGCCAAGCTTGCCCGCAAGGGCGGCCTCGAAGGCCTGCTTGTGTTTCGAGCCGCCAAGCCGCGTTTTCCATTCACCGTTCAGGTGCGCCGCATGCGCGCCTTCACGCTTCCAGGCCGCTTCGACGTCCGACGGGACATCAAAAGCTTCATGGCTCCAGCCGATATTCTTGCGGATACCGGCAATCTCGTCTGCGCCATAAGGCCCGCCATGCGCCTTGCCTGTCCCGGCAATCGTCGGCGCGCCATAGCCGATGATCGTCTTGCACGCGACCATGGCCGGCTTGTCCTGGCGCTGCGCCCATTCGAGCGCGCCATAGATTTCACGCGTATTGTGACCGTCAATCTGCTTGGTCGCCCAGCCTGCCGCTTCAAAGCGCTTGCACTGGTCGGTCGCGTCGGAAAGATCCGTCGAGCCGTCAATCGTGACCGAATTATCATCAAACAGCACGATCAGCTTGTTGAGCTTCATATGCCCGGCCAGCGTGATGGCCTCCTGGCTGATCCCCTCCATGAGGCAGCCATCGCCCGCAATGACCCAGGTCTTGTGGTCGACAAGCTCATCGCCAAAGCGCGCATTGAGATGACGCTCGGCCATCGCCATGCCGACGGCCGTGGCAAGCCCCTGTCCCAGCGGCCCGGTGGTGGTTTCCACGCCCGGCGTCACGAAATTTTCCGGGTGGCCCGGCGTGTTCGCGCCAAGCTGGCGGAAATTGCGGATATCCTCGCGGCTGACGCTGTCATACCCTGTGAGGTGAAGCAGCGAGTAGATCAGCATCGAGCCATGACCAGCCGACAGGACAAAGCGATCCCGGTCTGGCCAGTGCGGATCAGCCGGATCATGCTTCAGGTAATGGGTCCAGAGAATGGTAGCGATATCGGCCATGCCAAGCGGCAAGCCAACATGTCCCGATTTGGCCTGTTCGACGGCATCCATCGAAAGGGCACGAATGGCATTTGCCATGTCTTTATGTTCAACCGACATGAGTTACCCCTTTTTTTGCTTCGCTTTGGACGTCAGCGGGCTTTGCTGTCAACCTGCTTGGCGATATGGCCTGCATCCTGCTATCGGAAAAGACGATGGATAAACTGAATTCTGCTGCCGACCGGCTCGACAAGGCCCTGTCGCGACTCGAAGGCTCGATGGAAGCCCTGTTCGAGCGTGCCGGTGACCCAGGCGTCGTACGCCGCGAACTGGCCGCCATGGCGGCTGACCGGGCCCGCCTCGCCGATGAACTCGACGCGTCCCTGGCCCGTGAGCGCCAGCTGCAGGCCCTCGCCGACGAGGCGTCCGAAGCGCTGGGCTCTGCAATCGAAGAAGTGCGCGCCGCCCTCAACCGGGAAGGATCACGCTGATGGCAAAAGCCGACATCACGATTCGGGGCCGCGAATATTCGGTCGCCTGCGCCCCCGGCCAGGAAGCCCGGCTGACCGCGCTCTCAAAAAATCTCGACCGCCGCGTGCGCCAGATTGCGGACGCCGTCGGCGATATTGGCGAGGCGCGCCTGCTGCTTGTTGCCGCACTCGCCCTGCTTGATGAGCTCGATGCCGCCCACAAGAGCGCACCGGCAGACCTTAGCCAGCAAAAGGCCGCCTCATCCCTGTCCGATGCCGCCGCCCGGATTGAAGCGCTCGCCCAACGCATCGAGGCCGGCCAGTGACGGCCAGCCGAGATCTGAGCGTCCTGATCCCGTTCTACAACGAAGCCGGCAATGTCATCCCGCTGATCGGTGAGATCGAGGCCGCGCTTGCCGGGATCGATTATGAGATTGTCTGCGTGAATGACTGCTCGGACGACACGACCGGGGCTGAACTGCTCGAAGCGCAGGCAAAAGACCCGGCCCGCATCATCATCCGCACCCATGTCGCCCGCGCCGGCAAGTCTGCCGCGCTGATGACCGGCCTGCGCGCCGTGAATGGCCGCTGGACACAGTTGCTTGACGGTGACGGCCAGAACGATATCGCCGACACCAAGCGCCTGTGGGCAGAACTTGTCGCGCCGGGCGATACGGGCCGCCTCGGCCTGATTGCCGGCAAGCGCAAGAGCCGCAATGACAGCGGCTTCAAATGGCTGCAATCACGCGTCGCCAATGGCGTGCGCCGCTTCATGCTGCGCGACAATGCCACCGATACCGGCTGCGGCTGGAAGCTGATGCGGACAGATGCTTTCAGGGAGCTGCCCTATTTTGCATCCATGCACCGTTTCCTGCCGGCCCTGATGAAACGCGCCGGCTGGGAGGTTCGCGAAGAACTGGTCAATGATCGGCGGCGCTGGCACGGCCAGTCGAAATACGGCTTTCTCGGACGGCTCGGCGCGGGCATTGCCGATCTCATCGGCATGTTCTGGCTGGTCCGGCGCGGCAAGCCGGGCATCGCCGCTGAATGGGACGATCCGCGGGCCGGATATCAGTCGAGCGACGCGAAGAAATCTTCGTAAAGCGCTGCGGCCTCGGCCTCCAGCAGCCCTGTTTCAACCACGATCCCGGCCTGTTCAAGCGCCGCCTTGCCACCTGCGCCCTTCGGATGCCGGTCCATGACCGAGACATATACTTTCGTCACACCCGCTTCGATCAGGCGGGCCGAACAGGCCGCCTCATCCGTTGAGCGCTCACGGCACGGCTCAAGCGTGACGTAGACGATCGCGCCACTGGCAGGCTGACCCTTCAGGCCATCAAGCGCCATCTGCTCAGCATGCGGGCGCCCACCATCTGCGGTTGCGCCTTCCGACAATCTCTTGCCGCCTGCGCCGACAATCACACAGCCAACCGACGGGTTCTGGCCTGTCCGGCCATGCTGGGCGCGCGCAAGTTCGATCGCGCGGCGCATGAGGATCTCATGTGTATCGTTCATTCGAAGACCACCGTTCGCATACCGTTGAGAAAAACACGGCCTTCTGCATGTGCCGTAACTGCACGCGTCAGGACACGCGCCTCAACGTCGCGGCCAATTTCAGCCATGCGCGCCGCCGTCATCCGGTGGTCGATCGATGCGACATCCTGGGCAATGATCGGGCCTTCATCGAGGTCGGCAGTAACATAGTGGGCCGATGCACCGATCAGCTTCACGCCCCGCTTGTGGGCCTGGTGATAGGGTTTTGCGCCCTTGAAGCTCGGCAGGAAGGAATGATGGATGTTGATGCAGCGCCCGGACAGGTCCCGGCACATCGCATCGGACAGGACCTGCATGTAACGCGCAAGCACGACGAGGTCGCTGCCCGTCTCATTGATCAGGGCGCGCAACCGGTCTTCAGCCTGCACCTTGGTGTCGGCCGTCACCGGCACATGGTGAAAGGGCAGCTCATGGCGGTCGGCGAGCCAGCGCGCATCTTCATGGTTTGAGACAATCGCGCTAATGCTCGCGCCAAGCTGGCCGCGCCGATGGCGATACAGCAGGTCGTTCAGGCAGTGGTCGCCTTTTGACACCATGACCAGGGCGCGTGGCTGATCGGCCTTGCGCCGCAGCGACCACGCCATGCCCCGCTTTTGCGCCAGGGCGTCGAAGCCGGCCTCGAACGTGTCGAGATTGAACACGTCAGGGGAATCAAATTCCGCCCAGATGAAGAAGCGCCCGCTTTCCGGATCCCCGAAATCCTGGCTTTCGGTCACATTGAGACCGGCCCGCGCAAGGTAGCCCGCGACATCCGCCAGGATGCCAATGGCGTCCGGCGCGTCAGCCCGCAATATGTAGCGCGTATTCGGCATTGGCTCAGGGCAGGTCTGGCAGCTCGCTCGCCCGTGCGCTGTCGAGATAGCGCGCAGCGGTTGGCTTCAGCGATCCATCAAGTTCGATCAGCAGCGGATTGCCAGTCGGGATCTCAACGCCGGTAATCGTCTCATCAGGCACTTTGAACAGATGCTTGACCAGCGCCCGCAGCGAATTGCCATGTGCCGCGATGACCGTATCGGTACCGCCTTTCAGCACCGGCGCGATAGAAGCCTCCCAATAGGGCAGCACGCGCTCAAGCGTCAGCTTCAGGCTTTCAGTATTCGGAATGTCTATGCCGGCATAACGCGGGTCGGAGGCGAGATCGAACTTGCCACCCGCTTCCAGCGGCGGCGGCGGCACATCATAGGAGCGGCGCCAGATATGGACCTGTTCGTCGCCATGCTTTTCAGCGGTCTCTTTCTTGTCGAGGCCGGTAAGCCCGCCATAGTGGCGCTCATTCAGATGCCAGTCCTTTTCGACCGGCAGCCAGACGCGGCCCATTTCGGTGAGCGCCATCCACAGGGTCCGGATGGCGCGGGTCTGGACGCTGGAAAACGCCTGGCGCGGCTCGAACCCGGCCGACTTGAGCAGCTCGCCTGCCTGACGCGCCTCAGCCTCGCCCTTGGCTGTGAGGTCTGCGTCCCACCAGCCGGTGAAGCGGTTCTCGAGGTTCCACTGGCTTTGTCCGTGTCTGATCAAGGCGAGGGTTGGCATGGCGGGTCCTGTATCAATTTTTACGCGTTGGCGCCCTTTAGAGCATGATTATTTCGAATCCAAGCGGAGGCGCGAGGGTGCAAGCAAGAATCATGCGCTTCGCTCACACATCGGTGACCCGCAGCAATTCCTCAAAGGCAAGAACGACATGATAGCCGGTCGAGGCCGGCATTGTCTCGGTGGCAACCTGTCCATGCTCGTCGAACTTGTCGATCCAGCCGCCTTCCGGTGTCAGATACTCGTCCATCAATATGTCAAAGCTCTCAACCGCGCGCCGGTCACAGACCTCGCCATTGCCAAGCTCCAGCATCGCCAGATGCGCCTTCAGCGCTTCCGTCTGCATCCAGGTGCGCCGCGACGCTTCGGCGATGCGTCCGTCGCGATGAACAGATGTCAGCGCCCGGCCATCCTCATCCAGCGTGCCCACCGCAAAATCATAAAGGTAGGGAATGGCCGGATGAAGGTCTTCCCCGGTCAGCGCAGCATGACGCTGCAGCAGCCATACCCATTCAAACTGGTGCCCCGGCTCGATGATGTCATGTGCCTCGCCGGTCTCGGCTGACCAGTCCGGCTTGAAATATTCGCCCAGCGTGGTCGTTTCGGGGTCGAGCATATGCTCGGTAAACAGCTTGACGATACGGCCAGCACGATCGAGATGGCCGCCTTCCGGGTCGGCGACGTGCAGGCCATGGCAGGCCTCCAGCATGTGCATGTGCGGATTCTGCAGGCGCTGGCGGCCTTTGGGCAATGTCTCTGCATAGCCGCCAAATTCGATGTCCACCATCATCGTATCGACCGATTTCAGGATGCTCCTCGCTGTCGCCAGCGCCTCTTCATGTCCCGCGCGGGCCGCCCGCGACAGTGCATAGAGCGCAAAGGCAGTATCATAGAGATCGGCTTTGGCATCCGAAAGCCCATCGCCGCCTGTATCCAGCCGCGTACCGACCAGCCCGTCGGATCGTCTTGCGGGGCCTTTCAGTGTAGCGACCCCCATATCGACCAGCCGCTCAGACCTTTCACTCTCCCATCCGAGACGCAGCGCTTCGGTGAAGACATAGGTCTGGCGCGCCTGCACGCGAACACGAACAGTCTCCGCGTCGAGCGGCTTGTGTGTGAGGTCGAGCGCCTCGCGGAACAGCCCATGACCGCCCGTGCCTTCGCGGCTCCATAGAGGGAAACAGGCGTCGAGCATCCAGGTCCGGGCTTCGCGTGCCCGCCGCTTGAGAGCTGAAGATGTCATAAGAGACTGAAACTCCGGTGGGTTTTTGGCTCGCATCAGGCAGAGGGCATTGCTATCAAGCTGTGATCATGTTTTCCACCGCCCCACAGGTGAAATATCGCAAGGAGGCACAGGCTGACCAATGAGTGATCGTGTCTTCTTCTTTGGCGCTTTCGCAGTGGCAGGCCTGATGCTGGCACTTGCCCTGCTGCCGGGGTTCAATGCGCTGCCATCCGGCCCGGTCAGCGGCGGCAATACCGACTACTCGAAAATCGAGGTCAGCGGAACGCAGCTGAACCGTCTGGTAGCCGGCGGCGATTCGCTTATCAGCCTTAAGAAGGTTGATGGCGAGACCGTATTGCGGATCGAAGTCACCGCTGACGCCCTCAGCGAAGGGCCGTTGCAGGGGCCGCACTTCATCCTCGCAACCGATCTCGAAACCGTATTCTCAGGCCGCAATGTCAAGATCACGGTGCGTGCCCGCGCCGCAGATAGCCACGGCGCAGAGGGTATCCGGCTGAACTATGCACTGGGCAATGCCGCCGCTTCAGGCTGGCAGGAATTCCAGATGACGCGTCAGTTCCAGGACGTGTCCTTTACCTACAATGTGCCGGTCCGCAGTGTCGGACATGAGCCGGGCTATGACTATTTCGCCATCCGCCCGGTCGTGCCGGAAAAGCAGCGCGCCGTTTACGTCTCATCGGTCACTTTCGAGCCGGTCAGCGCGCCACCTGAAGGAAACTCGCCATGACCGCAGAAACCATTCTCGCCTCTGGCACCCGTGTGATCCGCACCGAAATCGACGCACTGGAGAGCCTGTCTGCCGGGCTCGGACCGGTCTTTGTCGCTGCTGTCGAGCAGGTCGTCAGCTGCGACGGCCGGGTCATTCTTGCCGGCGTTGGCAAGTCCGGTCATGTCGCGCGCAAGATTGCCGCGACCCTGGCGTCCACCGGGACGCCTTCGCTCTACATCCACCCGACCGAAGCCAGCCATGGCGACCTTGGCATGATCAGCCGCGGTGACATCATGATCGCCCTGTCACGCTCCGGCGAGACCAAGGAGCTTGACGATCTCATCACCTATAGCCGCCGCTTCTCGATCCCGCTCATCGCCATGACGGCCGTCGAGACCAGTACGCTTGGCAAGGCGTCCGATATCTGCCTCGCTATTCCTGATGCCCCTGAAGCCTGCGACGAGACCCGCGCACCGACAACATCGACCACGCTGATGATGGCGCTTGGCGATGCGCTGGCTGTCGCCGTGCTTGAGCAGCGCGGCTTTACCGGGAACGATTTCAAGATTTTCCACCCCGGCGGCAAGCTTGGCGCCATGCTACGCACAGCTGGCGACCTGATGCATGGCGGCGATGAGCTGCCAGTCGTGCAGACGGGCGCGATGATGTCCGACGCGCTCGACGTCATGGCCGCCAAAGGGTTTGGCTGCCTCGCCGTTGTCGAGCCGGAAGGTGACCTGATCGGCATGGTCACAGATGGGGACATTCGCCGGCTGGTGGCCCGCGGGCGAATGGCCATGGTCATCGATGAAGGCATGACGCGAGACCCGATCACCATCAGGGGTGACATGCTCGCTTCAGCAGCGCTCGCGCTGATGAATGACAAACGTATCACCCAGCTCATCGTGACAGATGGCAAGCGGCCGCTGGGTGTCGTCCATATGCATGACTTCCTGCGCGCCGGCGTCGCCTGACAAACAGCCGTCGCCGCTGCACAAAGCCGCCATGCTTTTCATCGCGGTTAATTCTGTGGTCATCCCCGCTATGGCAATCTGGCCGCCATGTCGCTTCGCCAGGCCATCTTTGCTGTCTCCTTTGCCGGACTGCTCATCGCAGCCACGCCGAGTGAGTTCACGCGCGAAGAACTGAAGGCGCTGGAAAGTGAGCGAGACGCCGCCCTGCGCCAGCTTGAAGCGCTTGAAAAAGCCGAGACGACGGCTGTGCGCGACGTCACCGACCTTGAAGAAAACCTGATCTCTGCCGCGATGGAGAGCCGCCGCCGCGAAGAACAGGCGGCCGCCTCCGAAATGAAGCTGATCGACCTTGATGCCCGCCTGGTTTCCGCGCGCACTGAACTGGTCACGGGCAATGACAATCTCGAAGACATCATGGCGAGCCTTGCTGTCTCCGGCCGCCACCACCCGCCTGCCCTGATCGCCGCCCCCGGTGAAGCCAACAATGCCATCCGCGCCGCCATTGTGATGAGCGCTGCCGCCCCGGTGCTTAACCAGCGGACAGACGAACTCGCGCGTGAAATTACTGAGCTGAAGTCCCTCGAGACCCAGCTCAGCCGCGAAAAAGTGCGCCTCGAAACAACCGAGGCCCGGCTCGCGGTCAAGAAGGCCGAAATCGAACAACTCGTCGCGACCAAGCGTGCCCAGTTCGAGAATGTCACCGCCGAAGCGGACCAGTTACGCGCGCAGGTGCAGAAAATCGGGTCCGAAGCGACGACGCTGCGCCAGCTCCTGGTCGCCCTTGAAGACACCGCGCCGAGCGCGCCGGGCATCAAGCCGGGCGCCCGTGTGCAGCTCGCCGCCAACACCCGCAGCCCCACAATGACCGACGCGCCGCGCCAACCTTCAATCGCTGCGCGAAACCTGAAACCCCTTGGTTCAGAAGCCCTTGGCGGCCTGATGCGCCCCGCCAGCGGCATGGTCTCGCGTAGCTGGGGCGACTCCCTGCCGGGCGGTGAGTCAGCAAAGGGTCTCTACATCCAGCCGCGACGCGACGCCGAAGTCGTTGCCCCTGTTGATGGCAAGATCGAATATGCGGGTATGTTTCGCACTTACGGTCAACTCTTGATCATTTCGACAAGTGATGGCTACCATATCCTTCTGAGCGGTATGGGCCGTATTTACGGCACGCCCGGTCAGACGGTAAAAGCAGGTGAACCGGTTGGACGCATGCCAAACCGTGAAATTCCGCCTCCGGAACTCTATCTGGAAGTCAGGCAGGCGGGCACACCAATGAATCCAGCGCGCTGGATGAAGAGCGGTTAAGCCGCTTTACAAGGGAGATACAGATGCGGGCAATGCTCACAGGTGCGGCGATCGGGGTGGTCCTTGGCGGACTCGCGGTTGGCGTTTCAGCCTTCGCCTGGCCCGAAGCCAAGCCCGTTGACAGCCGCGCAGAAACCTACAGGCAGCTTGATCTCTTCGCCGAAATCCTGGCGCGCGCCCGCGCTGATTACGTCACCGAGATTAACGAGACCGAAGCCATGGAAGCGGCCATTAACGGTATGCTCGGCTCGCTCGATCCGCACTCATCTTACCTCTCCCCGGATGATTTTGAATCGATGCAGGTCCAGACCTCCGGTGAATATGGTGGTCTCGGCATCGAGGTCACCATGGAGGACGGCTTCGTGAAAGTCGTCACGCCCATGGACGACACACCTGCCAGCCGCGCCGGCCTGGAAAGCGGTGACCTGCTGACCGCAATCAATGGCGAACCGATTGTGGGCCTGAATATCGATGATGCCGTCCGCAATATGCGCGGCGCGCCCGGCACTGAAATTATCGTCACTGTGCTGCGCGAAGGCGAGGATGCCTTCGATGTCACGCTGGAACGCCAGGTGATCCGTCCGAAATCCGTGACCTGGAAAGCGGTTGGTGACAAGATCGCCTATTTCCGCGTTTCGACCTTCAATGAACGCACCACCGAGCTGCTCGAAGAAGCCATGCAGGCAGCATCGCGCGAACTTGGCGGACGCCCCGAAGGCATGGTCATCGACCTGCGCAATAATGGCGGCGGCCTGCTCGACCAGGCGATTTCCGTCAGCGACAAATTCCTGTCTGGCGGCGAGGTTGTCTCCACCATTGGCCGGCGTCCGGGCGACATTGCCCGCTACAATGCCCGCAATGGCGAGGTCTACAAGAATGTCCCGATGGTCGTGCTGATCAATAATGGTTCGGCGTCGGCATCTGAAATCGTCGCCGGCGCCCTGCAGGATCGTGGGCGGGCCACTGTTCTCGGCACGACCAGCTTCGGCAAGGGCTCGGTGCAGACCGTCATTCCGCTTGGCGCCGACCGCGGCGCAATCCGCCTCACCACATCACGCTATTACACCCCGTCAGGCCGCTCCATCCAGGCCACCGGCATCGAGCCGGACCTTGAAGTCGCCCAGGCGCGCATCAGCGAAGACCAGCTCGACAAGATCCGCCGCTATTCAGAGGCAGACCTGCCAAATGCACTGTCGAACGAAGAAGGGGCCCAGCGCCGTCTGCCGCACATTCCGGACGACCAGCCGCCTGAAAATTACGAAGGCGAGGACTATCAGCTCGATCGCGCCGTAGAATTCCTCAAGGGTGGTCAGCTGTCGGCAAACAATACCCCTAATGCGGGTTAACAAGTGTTTGCGTCTTCTTAACCAATCTCCTGCAATCTGACCTTTCGAGTCGGATTGCAGTTGATTCCAAGAGGCGTTTTTTATGAGTGACCGTGTGGCCAGAGAGCCGTCGCCCTTCCGCAGCGGCGTTGTGCACACCATGCTCAGCCTGACTGTCTTCTCAGGGCTTGCCGCCATAGGCGCAACCGGCATTCATCTCACCGGTGACCGCAGCGAAGCGAGCCCCGCCCGCCAGATCGCCCTTTTCGCGCCTGATGAAGGCGTGCGGCCGCGTCTGAAAACCCGTTTTGCGTCCACGGATGTCAACCCGCGCCTGTCGCCGGCCGGCGCCGACACGCTCGATGCCGCCTATGGCGCCCGCGCCGATGATCCTGCCGCGCCCAATCTTGGTGTTGACTACAATGAAGGCACAGCCCGTGTCGTGAATGCATCGGCCAGCGTTGCTGACGCTGACAGTGTCCGCATCAATGGCGTCCAGGTGTCTGCCGGAAACTCATGGCAGGAAACCAAGGACATTACATCGCTGTCGCGCGCACCCGTCACCGCCGTGACTGACCGCACGTCGCTCGGCTACCTGCCAAAGATCGCAGATGATGGCCGCACACCTGCGGGCGTCTATGCCCGGCCATTCGCAAACCCTGAAGGCCGCCCGACGGTCTCCATCGTCGTCAGCGGACTCGGCATCAATTACACCCACACCAAATCCGCGATCGAAGAACTTCCGCCGGAAATCACGCTCTCCTTCGCGCCAACGGCCCGCAACATTCAAAGCTGGGTCAACCAGGCGCGCGCCGCCGGCCATGAAGTTCTGCTCGAAGTGCCCATGGCCCCCTATGAATATGGCCGCGAGCGTCCGCACAGCCACGTTCTCGACGCTGATCTTTCCGAAGACCAGATTACCAGCCGCCTCGATTATCTGATGTCGCGCGCCACAGGCTATTTCGGCGTCATCAACTATCAGGGCGGCAAGTTCGCCACCGATGCCAATGCCACAAGCCTGGTGGCCAGTGCCCTGAAATCGCGCGGTGTTGCCATGGTCGAGGACGGCACCATCAACCGGTCCGCCTTCGTCAAGGCCGCCGAACAGGGTGGACTTCGCTTCCGCCAGGCCAATACGCCGATTGATGCGCGGCCGGATGGCGAAGTCATCGAGACCAAGCTGCTGGAACTTGAAGCGCTGGCGCTCGAGAACGGGGCCTCCCTCGGTACGGGCTTTGCCTATCCGATCACGATCGACATCCTGAAAGTCTGGGCTGAACGGCTGGACGAAAAAGGCATTGTGCTGGCCCCGGCTTCGGCCGCTACGCGCACGGCCAGGATTGACCCTGTCGCGGAAATCGAGCCGAAGGTCGAAAAAGCAGAGGCTGGGCAAGCCGGATCGAAGGCCCTAAATACTGCCGGGTGAGCAATCGAACCCTGGATCCCAAACTGTATCGCGCAAATGTCGGCCTCGCCCTTTTCTCGGGCGCGGGCCACGTTTTTCTTGGTCGGCGCATAAATGGCCGCGGCTCGTTTCAGTGGCAGATGCCACAAGGCGGCATAGACGACGGCGAGACACCCGCAGAAGCCGCCCTCAGAGAGCTTGAAGAAGAAGTTGGCGTCTCTTCCAACCTCGTCGAAATCCTCGAAGAATCAGAAGACTGGCTGCATTATGAATTCCCGGCCGAAGTGCGCCGCCGTATGCCGGGGCCATTTATCGGCCAACGCCAGAAATGGTTCGCCCTGCGCTTCAAGGGCTCGGACGGCGATATCCGCCTCGACAAGCACACGCCGGAATTCGACGCCTGGCGCTGGGCAAGACTTGAGGAATCCCCCGGCCTGATCGTGCCGTTCAAACGCCCAGTCTATCAGGACGTGGCCCGCCTGTTCGAGAAATTCACGCAAAAAGCTTAGTCGAGCGCGCCGATATAGGGCAGGCCGCGATACTTGCCCGCATCATCCATCCCATAACCGACGAGAAACCGGCCCGGCGCATCAAAGGCGTGGAAGTCGACACCGTCTTGGCCTGTTGGTGCCCATGGCTTGCGCGCCAGCGCCACGGTAATCACCTCGCGTGCACCCTTGGTCATCATGTGAGAGCGCGCAAAGGCCAGGGTGCGGCCGGTGTCGAACACATCATCAATGATCAGCACGCCACGGTCCTTTACGGGCCGCACAATATCTGCCCGCACCAACACCCGGCCGGAGCTTTCGCGCTCATCGCGGTAGCTTTCCAGCCAGAGCGCATCAAGCACCGGGTGAATGCCCCGCCGGGCCAGCGCCTTCATCAGGTCGCTGGTAAAAGGCGTCGCCCCGACAAGGATATTGATCGCGGACCAGTCGCCCGTGAGCCGCGGGACAAGGGCTTCGGCAAGCGTATCGATCCGCGCCATCAGCTCATCTTCAGCGAGAACGACATCGAATTCTGGCAGCGCTTCGCTCACTCTGTTTCTCCGGCAGATGAAGCGATCACCTCGCGCGCGTCGGCAACACGTGGCGCAGCGATCTCAGCCTCACCCTCGGTGGCAAATTGCAGCTCTAGCTCAAACGCCTCGAAAGGCGGGTTCTCCACGCGCGTGGTAAAGCGCGCCGTCTGTCCAGACGGGATACGCGCCGGAGTGATCGGGGCGAATGATTCGCCAATCATCGCGCCGCCCTCGTCGAGCAGCAGCACGCGCACCATTGGCGCGCGACGCGCCTGCGTGGTCACATTCTCGACCTGGCCGGAAATTTCGAGGATTGGCGTCGTGCCGTCAAAATAACGCTCCGCCTCCGTGTCGAGAAATTCGAGGCCGAAGCGGTTTACCTCAAGGCCGAGCGCCTTGAACGTGGCGGCAGATTGCGGCCAGATCTCCACAACATTGTTGCGGAACACCATCATGCCCGCCAGCATCGAGCCGAAGAAAGCGCCGACAACCAGCCAGGTCACCAGTGCAACAGAGCGGCTGGCGCGGGCGCGGCGTGCACGCACTTTCTCGCGATAGGCTTCATGCGCGCCTGCGATCGGGCCACGCCGCGTCACATCGGTCTCGCCACGCGGACCAACAAACCACGAATGATCGCAGGCCGCGCACTTCACAGTGCGGCCCGATTCACCAATCGTTGAATCGTCGGCGAAATACTGGGTATCGCAGTTTGGACAGGTGAGAATCATGCCTTGGACATTCATGCAATTCGCTGGAATAGTCGATTAGACCCTTGCAGGATTGAAAGGTCGTTAATGAACCGTTTCAGACCAGACATAACTGACGAACCTGCCGTCGAGCTGGACGGCGTCAGCCTACGATATGACAAGACCGATGATGTGCTCTCCGATCTCGATGTCCGGCTGAAGCCCGGCTCGTTCACCTTTCTCACCGGCGCATCGGGCGCTGGCAAGTCATCTTTGCTGAAGCTGCTCTACCTTGCGCATGGGCCAAGCCAGGGCGAGGTGCGCCTGTTCGGACAGCGCACCAGCACATTGTCGCGCAAGCAATTGTCAGCCACACGGCGGCGCATTGGCGTCGTCTTCCAGGATTTCCGTCTGCTCGAACACCTGACCGCCTTCGAGAATGTTGCCCTGCCCCTGCGCGTCACCGGCCAGAAGGAAGAAACCTACCGCGCCGAAGTGCTGGACCTGCTGCGCTGGGTTGGCCTTGGCGAGCGGGTGAATGCCTTTCCGCCTTCCATGTCCGGCGGTGAGCAGCAGCGACTCGCTATCGCCCGCGCCCTGATCAACAAGCCGGACCTGCTCATCGCTGACGAGCCGACCGGAAATGTCGATCCTGACATGGGGCGCCGTATCTTCCGCCTGTTCTTCGAGCTCAATCGCAGGCTCAACACCACGATTGTCATTGCCACGCATGACATGCACCTGGTGAAAGAATTCGAAGCACCCGTCCTGCGCCTGCAGCATGGCATTCTTGTCCGCGACGTGGAATTCCAGTCGAGCTGATGTCCAAGCCTACGCCTCTCCTGCCAGAAAGCGATGCCCGTGAAGCGGCCCTGTTTTTTGTTGTGGCCGCGCTCTGCTTTCTTGCCGTCCTCGCGACGCTGACGGCCCGCGGCACCTATACGGCGGCGCGCGCCTGGTCTGCGCAGGTGGAAGGCGAAATGACCGTCCGGCTGACCGATACGGACCGGCGCGGCGCTGAAGAGGCCGTAGCGATCGTGCGCGGTGTCAACGGCGTCAGCTCTGCCCATGTCCTTACCCAGGAAGAGATGGAAGACCTGCTGGCCCCGAGCTTCGGGCCAGGCGGCATACCGGCAGGCGTACCTCTCCCCCTGCTCATCGCCGTCGAAACCAGCCGCGACGCGCCGGCTGACCCGATCGGCATAGACGCAGCCCTGTCGGCAGCAGGGTTTAACGCTGTCGCCGAATCGCACGCCGACTATGCCTCGGAAGCGCGCCGTGCGCTTGCGACACTGCGCATGGCGGCCATCGGCATGGTCGTCCTGCTCGCCGCCACCGCCATCGCCGTGATTGCCTTTGCGACGCACGCCGCCCTGCTCGCCCGCAAGGATATTGTCGATGTGCTGCATCTTGCAGGCGCTGAAGACAAATTCATTGCGCGCCTGTTTGAACGCCGTTTCTGGACCCTTGGGCTGAAGGCCGGGGCGGCCGGGTCAGTCTTTGCACTGGCAGTGACCGCAATGATCGTCTTTTCCGCCCGCAGTGCCGGGGCGGGCAGCCAGCTCCTGCCACAGCTCTCGCTCGACTTCTGGGATCTTGTCATCCTCGCCGTCACGCCGATTGCGGCCGGGCTTGCCGCCCGCTGGGCCGCCGGCGGCACGGTTTCACAGTCGCTGAAGGGCGTGCTTTGAATACGATACGCTCCCTCATCTTCGTCGTCTGGCTGTATGGCGGCATGGCGGTCATCGGGGTCGCGGCCCTGCCGACCCTGCTCCTGCCGCGCCGGTTCGCAATCCGGGCCATCGGCATCTTCGCGGAGTACCTGCGCATCGGCCTGCGCTTCATCTGCGGCATTCGTGTCGAGCTGCGCGGACGAGAACACATTCCGCCCGGCCCGCTTCTGGTGGCTGGCAAGCATCAGGCGATGCTCGACGTTTTCATCCCCTTCATCCTGTTCCGTGATCCGGTCGTCATCATGAAACGCGAGCTGCTCTGGTATCCGGCGCTCGGCTGGTATGCCCTGAAAGCGAAGATGATCCCGATCGACCGGGCCGGGACATCGAAGACACTGAAAAAGATGCTGGGCGAAGCAAAACAGCGCGCAGAGGCCGGGCGGCAGGTGCTGATCTATCCAGAGGGCACTCGCACCAGGCCCGGCGCCACGCCGCTCTATCTCGGTGCAGGCGCCATGGCGCTTTACAATACGCTGGATGTGCCGGTTGTCCCGCTGGCGACCAATTCTGGCCTCTGCTGGAAAGCGCGCGGCCTGACCCGCCGACCGGGCCTGGTCGTGTATGAGGCCCTGCCCCCGCTGCCTGCCGGGATGGAGCGCAAACAGATGTTCAGCGAGCTGAAGACCGGGCTTGAAGCTGCATCCGAGCGCCTGCTCGATGAAGGGCTTGCCGTCCAGGGCCGCACGCGCACGGACCTTGGCCAATGAGCGGGCCGGACGCTGATACGCTGCTCGGCGCCTGTGGATGGCTGGCTGAACGCGATGACGCCCTCGCGCGCGCCTTCACTGAAATAGGCGTGCCCGCCTGGCGCGCTGCCCCGCCAGCCTATAGCGCCATTGCACGCATGATCGCCTTCCAGCAGATCACCACAAAGGCCGCCGCTTCGATATGGGGCCGGGTAGAGGCCGCGCTTGGTGAGGTCTGTACCGAGGCCGTGCTTGGCGCCGATGAAGACACGCTGCGTGCTTGCGGCCTGTCGCGGCCAAAGATCCGTCATCTGCGCTCCATCGCCGAAGCGGTTGAAAGCGGCGCGCTCAACCTCGACCGCGTTCACGGGGCCGGTATGGATGAAGCGCGCGCCGAACTCATTGCCGTGAAAGGCATCGGCCCATGGACGGCCGACCTTTTCCTGCTCTATTGCGGCCGGCTTGACGCTTTTCCGATCGGCGATGTCGGGCTGATGGAATCCTACAAGATGCTCAGCGACGCCGAGACGCGCCATGACACACGGGCGTTCAATGCAGTCGCCGAGGCATGGCGTCCCTATCGCGGGGTAGCGGCCCACCTGCTCTGGGGCTGGATCAATGCCGAGCGCGCCAAATCCTATGCTGCCGATGGCGGCAGGGCGGGTTAATTGGCCACAGTCCCGCCACCTTCGTTAACGAAGTGACGCTGGCCACTGGTCAAAGCCCGAAACTGTCATAAACTCGTCTCAGGGAATCATTATTGATGCCCTCGCAAGCATTGGAGGCGCGTGTTCACTGACAAGACGCCAACAGGATTGAGCAGGATTCGTGGAGGGCATAAACATGCCTGAAGTCCTGAGCAGCCCCCCCAACGGGCGACCAGCTCTGGTATTGAACGCGGACTACCGCCCCCTTTCCTATTACCCCCTCTCGCTCTGGCCATGGCAGGACGTCGTCAAGGCCGTCTTCCTCGACCGCGTCGATATCATCGCTGAATATGATACCGTCGTGCGCAGCCCCAGTTTCGAGATGCGGTTGCCATCGGTCATCGCGCTGCGCGAATTCGTGCGCCAGGACCGCTCCCCCGCCTTCACACGCTTCAACGTCTTCCTCAGGGATGGCTTCAAATGCGTCTATTGCGGCACCCATGAAGAGCTGACCTTCGATCATGTCATCCCGCGCTCCAAGGGCGGGCGAACCAGCTGGACGAATATCGCGACCGCCTGCTCTCCTTGCAACCTGCGCAAGGGCGGTCGGATGCCGGTCGAGGCCAATATGATCCCCAAGCGCAAGCCTGAGCGGCCATCCAACTACCAGCTACAGGAAATCGGCCGCCGCTTTCCGCCCAACCACCTGCACGAGACGTGGATGGACTATCTCTACTGGGATGTTGAACTGGAATCATGAAAAAGCCCCGCAAGCTTTCACTTGCGAGGCTTTCTTTGAGGGCTGAAACCAACCTTAGTAGGTCGTCTCGCCTTCAACTTCTGTTTCTGTCTCGGTTTCAACGGCCATATTGCCCGTCGTAATCGAATTCAGAACATAGCCGTTCAGGCCATCTGTATCGAGATTCTCAACTTCGGTAGAAATCTCGCCTTCACCGGCAGCGTTCAGGTTTGCCAGTTCTTCAATCGCCTGGTTGCGGCTCTCGAGGTATGGGCCACCCACACCGTCATCGGTTTCAACTTCGACATCGGTGTTCACGCCTGTGTCCGTTTCTGTCTCGATATCGACTGAAGGTGTCGACATCTCAGGCGTTTCGATGGTGACGTCAGCGCCAGCATTCAGGTCGGCATCGGCTTCAGCGTCGGCTTCATTCTCGTAGAATACGCCGCCCTGGCCTTCTGGTTCGACGCTGGTTTCAACGTCTGTATCCAGTTCAGTATCAACATCCGGCGTGGACATGTCCGTTTCAGGCGTTTCAACTGTCACATCGACATCGGTATCTGTATAGAGATTGGAATTGGCCGCAGCGTCTTCCTCATCTTCGAAATACTCGCCGCCCTGACCATCAGTATCAAGCTCGGTCTGGACTTCGACATCGGTGTTGGAATCCATATCCGACATGTCTTCGGTCTGGGTCCGGACGGATGTGGTCACATCGCTGCCTGTCTGGGCTGCAGTTTCCGGGATGTCTGTGGCGATATCGGTGTTCGTCGTGACATCTGCGTCACCACCAACAATCTGTGCGACGGCTGGCGTCGCCATCAGGGCAATAGCTGCGGTAGCAGTAAGAAGTGTGCGTCTCATGGTCGTTTCCTTTCAGCGTTCTGCTTGGCCAATCAACGGGCAGGGACGCAGCCACGTTCCGAAATTAACGATTAATCTTCCGTCAGCCCTTCCATGGAAAGCGCCATCCATTTGATTTCCTTCAGGGTTGCGGCTGAATCAGCTGCGTGAATTTTCGCATCGTCATCCGGGTTCGCTGGATAGCGAGCCACGCACCTCAAACGCCTCACGCAAAAATGTTATCGCTACCTTAGCCGTGTACGCCCGCAATTTCCTGCATATTTTCTTGGGGTTACGCAGTTTGAACTGAAGCCCTTCACAGGTCACTGCGAGCGAATCGTCTCGTCAGGGCTTCCGCCGGGGCATCGAAACCGGATATGCCTTCCAGCGACTGCGAAGGAGAGATCATGACACCTCGACTGCCCCGCCTGCGCGGCCGCAATGCCAAGATCGTCGCCACACTCGGACCGACCAGCCGCTCGGCGAGCAATATCAGGCTGCTGGCTGAAGCCGGAACCGATATCTTCCGTCTCAATTTCAGCCATGGCAGTCATGAGGACCACCGCAAGTCCTTCGACAATGTGCGAGCCGCTGAAACCGCGATTGGCCGGCCGCTCGCCATCCTGGCGGACCTGCAAGGCCCGAAGGTCCGCGTCGGGGGATTTCCAGGCGGCAAGCTGCGGCTCGGTTTCAACACCGAATATGATCTTGTCGCCGCCGAAGAGACAGACAGGGACGATGTCATCCCCGTTCCGCATCCGGAAATTCTCACCGCCCTCGAAATCGGCGACCGTGTGCTCTGCAATGATGGCATGATCGCGCTGACCGTCACCGCTGCTGGCAAGACCCCGCGGGTCAAGTCAGACTTCCCGGCCGAACTGTCTGACCGCAAGGGCTTTACCGTTCAGGGCAAGGCACTGCCGGTAAAGGCCCTCACCGACAAGGACCGCGAAGACCTCGATTTCGCCCTGGAACTCGGCGTCGACCTGATCGCGCTGAGCTTTGTGCAGACGGTCGAGGATGTCGAAACCGTCAAGGCGTTGATCGGCGGGCGGGCGCCGCTTGTCGCCAAGCTGGAAAAGCCGGCCGCCATCGATGATCTCGACGCGATTGTCGAGGCCGCCGACGGCGTCATGGTGGCGCGCGGCGATCTTGGCGTGGAATACCCGGCCGAGCAGGTGCCGATCATCCAGCGCCGCATTGTCCGGTCAGCGCGCGCCATAGGCCGACCCGTCATCGTCGCGACACAGATGCTGGAATCCATGGTCGACAATGCGGCCCCGACACGGGCAGAGACTGGCGATGTCGCAACAGCCATCTATCAGGGCGTCGATGCGGTGATGCTGTCTGCCGAAACTGCGGTTGGCCGCCATCCGGCCACCGCCGTCGCCATCATGAGCCGCATCATCCATGCCACTGAACACGCCGAGGACTATCGCGACTCTCTCAGGCAGTTCATGGGTGATCGCAGCACCGAACTGACCATTGATGTCGTCGCCCGCGCGGCCCAGTCGCTCGCTTTTGCCGAAGGGGCGACGGCTCTTGCCCTGCGCACTGGCTCGGCGCGTCGGCTCGCCCAGTTCGCCAAGCATCGCGGCCGGTATCTCGTTCTGTATGGCTCTTCAGACGAGGCGCGCCTTCGCAGGGCGCAGCTCCTGTGGGGCGTCCACCCGATCCATGTTGCCAATATCGACACTGATGACTGGCCGGTTACCCTGCTGCGTACCGCAGACCTTGAAGGCTCGGTTGCGTATGCCGCCTGGAAAGGTGATGACGACGAAGCCGCGTGGGAACTTGGCGTGCGCAGGCCCTGACAGGCCCTGACAAGACGGTGTAAGGAAGCCCGATGCCCGTTGTCACCACAGAGACTTTTGGCCATCAGGCCGAACCCCTCGTCATCATTGACGATTTCCACCCTGAGCCCGGCGCGCTCATGGTAGAGGCCCGGACGCGGCTCTTCTTGTCCTCCCAGACCTTCTATCCCGGCCTGCAGGCCCCTGCCCCGGCGAGCAGCGTCAGAGACATGGCCAGCCTGCTTGGGCCGGTCCTGCGCGACACGTTCGGGCTCGAGCGCGACTTGCAATTTTCCGGCTGCACATTCTCCATGGTGACGACGAAACGAGAAAACCTGTCCCTGTCGCAACGCTTGCCGCACTTTGATTCAACCGACCCGAACCAGCTCGCCATCCTGCATTATCTTACCGATGCCCAGACAGCTGGTGGCACCGCCTTTTTCCGGCATCGCTCAACCGGGCTGGAATGCATCTCGAAGGCGCAGCAGCCCGGCTATATCGAGAGCCTGCGCCTGGAGGTCGGCCGCCACCCTCCCGCGCAGGATTATGTGACCGAGGGCACTGATCTGTTCGAGCTGATCGGCCAGGTCGAAGCGAAGTGGAACCGGCTGGTCATCTATCGCAGTTTCCGCCTCCATTCCGGGCTCATCCCTTCAAACGCATCGCTTTCATCCGTCATCGGGGAGGGCCGGCTGACCGTAAACACATTTGTGCGGGGCGAACCCGGATTCGCCTGACCCCTCAGCCCAGCCCTCAGTCTTGACTCTTTGCGGGTCAGCACCTCTGGCAATGGCAGCCGGTCGCCGCCCTTCCAATAGTGACCGTGGCCTTATCTGTGCCGGGCCTGTCGCCTCGGACCATGCTATTCCAACGCAATCGGCACCGATGATGGTTTTTGGCGACGGTGTTTAGTCGGTGTTGGCGATAGCATCGATGCTGAAGACCGGACGCCTTCGCGCCAGACAATAATTGACAGGCCAATAGGATCCTGATTTGTATGTTATAACATAAATATACGAAACGAGATCATGAATGGTACCTTTCGGCGAAGAACATGCGGCGGGCTATGATGCCCAGTTTGCGAAAATGTCGGCCGTGCGGGATGGCCTGCAGCTTTGCGCACGCCTCGCCCTGTCCAGCCTGCCCGAGACGGCAAGCCTCCTTTGCGTCGGGGCGGGAACAGGAACCGAAGTGCTCACCCTTGCAGCGGCAAATCCGGGCTGGCGCTTCTGCCTGGTCGAGCCAGCGCCTGCCATGCTGAAAATCGCGCGTCAGCGCCTTGAGGCGGAGGGCCTGACAGGCCGATGCACCTTCCATGAAGGCTATCTCGAAACGCTCGCAGGCGATGAGATCTTTGACGGCGCGACGGCGCTCCTCGTCTCACACTTCCTGACTGATGCCGCTGGGCGCCGGGACTTTTTCAGCGCCATCGCAGGCCGGCTTGCATCTGGCGGCATACTGGTCAATGCCGACCTTTCGGCTGATCGCGACGGGCCGGGCTTCGCGGCGCTCATGGATATCTGGCTCGCAGCCATGCAGCTTTGCGACATGCCTGCCGACAAGGCGGCTGCGTACAGAGAGGCCTTTGGCCGGGACTTTGCGGCCCATCCGCCTCACGAGGTCGAGGCGATGATACAGTATGCAGGGTTTGGCCAGCCGCAGCAGATTTTCCAGGGCATGCTGATCCGCGCCTGGACAGCCCGTAAACCCTAGCTCCACACGACAGGCTGGTCATTGTCCGCCAAATGCAAATCGCCGGCCCCTGAAAAGGACCGGCGATTCTCATCTCTTCATGGAGCTGGGAGACTAGACGTCCAGCAGCAGGCGCTCCGGATCTTCCAGCGCTTCCTTGACGCGGACGAGGAAAGTCACGGCCTCCTTGCCGTCGACGATACGGTGATCGTAGGACAGCGCCAGGTACATCATCGGGCGGATCTCGACCTTGCCATTGATCGCGACAGGGCGTTGCTCGATGCGGTGCATACCGAGCACACCCGATTGCGGCGGGTTGAGGATCGGTGTCGACATCAGCGAACCATAGACCCCACCATTGGTCACGGTGAAGGTGCCGCCCTGCATGTCGCCAATGGTCAGGTCGCCATCGCGGGCCTTGCGGGCAAGATTGCCCAGCTCCCGCTCGATGCCGGCAATCGACAGCTCGTCACAGTCACGGATCACCGGCACGACAAGGCCTTTTTCGGTGCCGACAGCCATGCCGATATCGTAGAAATTCTTGTAGATGATGTCGGTGCCATCAATCTCTGCATTGACCGCAGGGATCTCTTTCAGCGCCGATACGATGGCCTTGGTGAAGAAGCCCATGAAGCCGAGCTTCACGCCATGCTTTTCAGCGAAGCTTTCCTTGTAGCGTGAGCGCAGCTCCATCACCGCCGACATGTCCACATCATTGAATGTGGTCAGCATAGCGGCGGTATCCTGCGCCTCTTTCAGGCGGCGGGCGATGGTCTGGCGCAGGCGCGTCATCTTCACGCGCTCTTCGCGCGGGCCGATTTCACGCGTCGCTTTTGCCTGTTGTGGCTGGCTGCTGGAGGCCGACTTGGCGGCATTGTTCACAAAATTCACCGCATCAGCCTTGGTTGCGCGGCCATCGCGGCCTGAGCCTGGAATATCCTGAGGATTGACGCCGCCTTCGGCCGACACCCGGCGAACGGATGGCGAGACCGGACGGTCTTCCTGGCCAGACGCGGACTGGCCGGTTTCGGCCGGTGTCGCTGTCGTTGGGGCCCCTTCGGTGACGCGAGCCTCTTTGGCAGGCGCTGCGCCTGCCCCGCCTGTGCTGATCCGTGCAATCACGCTGCCGGGGCTGACCGTGTCGCCCGGACCGACCAGCAATTCGGCAATCGTGCCGTCTGCGCTCGCGGGGACTTCCAGCGCAACCTTGTCGGTCTCGATCTCGGCAATCGTCTCATCCTTGGAAACCTTGTCGCCGACTTTCTTGGTGAACTCGGAGATGGTGCCCTCGGTGACGCTTTCGCCCATGGTCGGCACGGCCACATCGACAGTCGAACCGCCGGCGGACGCTTTTGGCGCTTCACTAGACTGGGCCGGCGCCGCTTCAGTTTTCTCCGCCTTGGCAGGCTGTTCAGCCTTGGCTGGCGCAGAACCGCCATTGCCGGCACCGGAGCCACTGCCGAGACGGCCGAGGACGGCGCCGATTTCGACCGTCTCGCCTTCATTCGCGACGATTTCAGACAGCGTGCCGTCTGCCGTAGCGGCAACCTCGACTGAAACCTTGTCGGTTTCCAGCTCGACGAGCACCTCGTCCTTCGAAACCGCGTCGCCCGCTTTTTTCAGCCACTGGCCAACGGTCGCCTCAGAGACGCTCTCGCCGAGCTGCGGTACGATGATGTCAGTCATATCTAGTCCGTTTCTTGTCTTGTCAGGTTCAGGCGGAGACGATGCTGTCTTCCACAGGCTGGTCACCCAGCGCGGCAGCGAGAAGCGCATTCTTCTCCTTGTTGTGTTGAGCCATCAGGCCGGTTGCAGTTGCGGCAGATGGTGGGCGGCCGGCATATTTCGGGCGCGGCTGCTTGCAGCCCACCTGGTTGGCGGCCCATTCGATCTCGTCGCGCATGAAGGTCCAGCCCCCCATATTGCGCGGCTCTTCCTGGCACCAGACCATCTCGGCCTGCTTGAAGCGTTTCAACTCCTGCATCAGCGATTTGCGTGGCACCGGATAGAACTGCTCGACGCGCAGCAGGTAGATGTCATCCATCCCGCTTTCCTCGCGCGCTTCGAACAGGTCGTAATAGACCTTGCCGGAGCACAGCACGACGCGCCGGATCTTCTTGTCTTCGACAAGTTTCACCTTGCCCTCGCGGCCCGGCGTTTCCGCATCGTCCCACAGGACGCGGTGGAAGGAGGATTTGGTGTTGAAATCCTCGATGACCGAAGTGGCCAGCTTGTGACGCAGCAGGGATTTCGGCGTCATGATGATCAGCGGCTTGCGGAAGTCGCGGTGGATCTGGCGGCGCAGCGCGTGGAAATAGTTCGCAGGCGTCGTCAGGTTGCAGACCTGCATATTGTCTTCGGCACACATCTGCAGGAAGCGCTCGAGCCGGGCAGAACTATGCTCCGGGCCCTGGCCTTCATAGCCATGCGGCAGCAGGCAGACGAGGCCGCTCATCCGCAGCCATTTGCGCTCTGCCGATGAGATGAACTGGTCGAAGAAAACCTGCGCACCGTTCGAGAAGTCCCCGAACTGGGCCTCCCAGAGCACCAGGCAATTCGGATCGGCCAGTGAATAGCCATACTCATAACCCAGCACCGCTTCTTCAGAGAGGAGCGAGTCGATCACTTCGTAATGGCCCTGCCCGTCGCCGAGATTGTTCAGCGGCGTGTAGCGTTCGCCCGAATTCTGGTCGACGAAATGGCTGTGACGGTGAACAAAAGTACCGCGCGCCGAATCCTGGCCGGACAGGCGGATCGGGAAGCCCTCGTCCAGGAGGGTTGCAAACGCCAGGTGTTCCGCGCCGCCCCAGTCGATCTCGGTGCCTTTTTCATAGCTCTCGGCCCGCCGCGCGATGACGCGCCCGACGGTCTTGTGAATATCCACATTGTCCGGAACCGTGGTGATTTTCTCGCCGACTTCCTGCAGCTTTTTCCGGGAAACACCCGTCTTGCCGCGGCGCTCATCGTCTTCGGGCAGGCCAAGGCCGGACCACTCGCCGTCCAGCCAGTCGGCCTTCTCGGTCACGAGATCCTTGCCCTCGTCGAACGCCTTGTCGAGGAACGCCTCGAAATCCTTGACGTCCTGCTCAACCGCCTCTGGCGAAACGAGCCCCTCTTCCACCAGCCGTTTAGCGTATATTTCGCGCGTCGATGGCTGGTCCTTGATCTTGGCGTACATGACCGGCTGGGTCATCGTCGGATCGTCACCTTCATTGTGGCCGAACCGCCGGTAGCAGAACATGTCGATGACGACATCCTTACCGAATTTCTGGCGGTACTCGGTTGCGACCTTCGCAACATAGGTGACCGCTTCCGGGTCATCGCCATTCACATGGAAGATCGGTGCCTGCACCATCAGCGCCACATCCGACGGATAAGGCGAGGACCGCGAATACATCGGGCTGGTCGTAAAGCCGATCTGGTTGTTCACGATGAAATGGATCGTCCCGCCGGTGCGATAGCCGGCGAGGCCTGACAGCGCGAAACATTCCGACACGACGCCCTGGCCGGCAAAGGCCGCATCGCCGTGCAGGAGTAGCGGCAGCTTGTGCGACCGGTCGAGCACATGTGTCTCTTCGGCTTCCATGGCCTGTTTGGCACGTGTCCGGCCAAGCACGACCGGGTTCACCGCCTCAAGGTGAGACGGGTTGGCATTCATGGTCAGGTGGACTTCATTGCCATCGAAGCTGCGATCAGACGACGCGCCGAGATGGTATTTCACATCGCCCGAACCAAACCCTTCGGCACCTTGCGTCGAGCCACCCTGGAATTCGTGGAAGATTTTCTCATATGGCTTGCCCATGACGGCTGCCAGCATGTTGAGACGGCCACGGTGCGGCATGCCAACAACGATCTCGTTGACGCCAAGGGCGCCGCCGCGCTTGATGATCTGCTCAAGTGCCGGCACGGCCGCTTCGCCGCCATCAAGCCCGAAACGCTTTGTGCCCGGATAGCGCCGGTGCAGGAAGCGTTCGAAGGCTTCGGCCTCGATCAGCTTGGTCAGGATCGCTTTCTTGCCTTCCGGTGTGAAGGCAACGCCCTTGTCCGGCCCTTCTATGCGCTCCTGTAGCCAGGATTTCTCGTCCGGGCTGGAGATATGCTGGAATTCGACCCCGATCGTCGAGCAATAGGTTCGCTGCAGGATCTCGACCATTTCCGAGATCGTCGCATAATCGAGGCCGAGATAGCCGTCGATATAGATATCACGGTCCATGTCTTCCGGCCCAAAGCCGTAATTGGCCGGATCAAGCTCGGGCTGGTTGGACTTGTCTTCCATCGCCAGAGGATCGAGCTTGGCCGCCAGGTGCCCACGCACGCGATAGGCGCGGATCATCATCAGTGCGCGGATCGAATCCTTCACCGCCACTTCGATATCGGCCATCGATGCGGCCGGCTTGCCGGCCTTGATCTTCTCGGCGATCTTCGGCTCGATCAGCGCCCAGTTGCCATCAAACGCGGCAACCTCGTCGGCATCGGCTGGCTTTGGCCAGCTCTGACGCTTCCAGCTTGCCCCGTCCGCATTGCGGGTCGCATCGTCGCCGCCATCGCCTAGCTCGCGGAAGAAATCCCGCCAGCTTTCGGGCACCGAATTGGGGTCGCGTGCGTAGGCGGCCTGCATCTTCTCGATCCAGACCGCACTACCACCATAAAGAAATGCGGTATCGAGCATCGCGCTGTTTTGCGCGCTGCGTTTGCCCGTCACTGGGGAACCGTCATCTGCCATCTTAACACCGTCCTGAAACTTAACGGACGGCCCGGCGGGGTCTTTTTAAGGGCCTCGTCTGGCCGCCATCCGAACCATATAGTCCGAACTTATCCTTTAAGAACCTCTACCATGGTCGTACCTAGCCGGGCAGGGCTCGGGCTCACACGGATGCCAGCTTCTTCCATTGCCGCAATCTTGGACGGTGCATCGCCCTTGCCGCCTGAAACGATGGCACCGGCATGGCCCATTGTGCGGCCTTCCGGCGCGGTCCGGCCTGCGATGAAACCGACCATTGGCTTCTTGCGACCTTTTTTCGCCTCGTCCTTCAGGAATTGTGCAGCTTCCTCTTCAGCCGAGCCGCCAATCTCGCCGATCATGATGATCGACTTGGTGGCGTCGTCGCCGAGGAATTTCTCAAGCACGTCGATGAAGTTGGTGCCGTTGACCGGGTCACCGCCAATGCCGACAGCTGTCGTCTGGCCAAGGCCGGCCTGCGAGGTCTGGAACACGGCCTCATAGGTCAGCGTACCGGAGCGCGAGACGACGCCGACAGAGCCCTTCTGGAAAATCTTGCCCGGCATGATGCCGATCTTGCATTCTTCAGGGGTCAGCACGCCGGGGCAGTTCGGGCCGATCAGGCGCGAGTTCGACTTGTCCAGCTTGGCTTTGACGCGAACCATGTCGAGAACAGGCACACCCTCGGTGATGCAGGTGATGAGTTCGATACCGGCATCGATGGCTTCCTCGATGGCAGCGGCAGCGCCTGCAGGCGGCACATAGATCACGGATGCATTGGCGCCCGTGGCTTCCTTGGCCTCGCCTGCATTGGCGTAGATCGGCAGTTCAGCGCCGCTATCGGCCGTCCATTTCTGGCCGGCCTTTTTGGGGTGCGTGCCGGCGACCATCTTGGTGCCGAAATATTCCAGCGCCTGGTTGGTGTGGAACGAACCGGTATTCCCGGTCAGCCCCTGCACGATGATTTTTGTATTGGAGTCGATAAGTATGGACATGAATGTGGTCCCTGAATGTGTGTCGCGCCAGAGGCGCGTGAAATCCGTTAAAGAAAGCTAGCCCTTGATCGCGTCGGTGATCTTCTTGGCCGCGTCGTCGAGATCATCGGCCGGAATGACGTTCAGGCCGCTCTCCTTGATGATCGCCTTGCCTTCATCGACATTCGTGCCCTCAAGGCGCACGACCAGTGGCACGGCAAGGTTGGTTTCCTTCACCGCCGCGATCACGCCCTCGGCGATGACGTCACACTTCATGATGCCGCCGAAGATGTTGACCAGGATACCTTTGACGTTCGGGTCCTTCATGATGATCTTGAAGGCGGCTGCGACCTTCTCCTTGCCGGCGCCGCCGCCGACATCACAGAAATTCGCTGGCTCTTCGCCGTACAGTTTGATGATGTCCATCGTCGCCATGGCAAGCCCGGCACCGTTGACCATGCAGCCAATCGTGCCGTCGAGCGCGATGTAGGCAAGGTCCCATTCGGACGCTTCGATTTCCTTGGCATCTTCCTCGGTCTTGTCACGCAGCTCGACAATATCCGGGTGACGGAACAGGGCGTTGCCGTCGAACGACACTTTCGCATCGAGCACGCGCAGGTGGCCGTCTTCCATGACGATGAGCGGGTTGATCTCCAGCATCGCCATGTCCTTCTCGGTGAAGGCTTTGTAGAGGATCGGAAAGAGCTTCATGCCGTCCGTGCGCGCATCGCCTTCCAGTTTCAGCGCATCACAAAGCGCGGCGCTGTCCTTGTCCGTGACACCAGCGACCGGGTCGATTGGCAGGGTCAGGATTTTCTCGGGCGTCGAATGAGCGACTTCCTCAATGTCCATGCCGCCTTCCGTGGACGCCACAAAGGCCGGCTGGCCGGAGGCGCGATCCACGAGCAGGGAGAGATAAAGCTCACGGTCAATGTCAGCGCCGTCTTCGATGTAGAGCCGGTTGACCTGCTTGCCGTCCTTGCTCGTCTGGGCGGTGACAAGGTGATTGCCGAGCATCTGCTTGGCGTTTTCAAGAACGTCTTCCTTCTTGAAGGCGAGGCGCACGCCGCCTTTTTCGCCTGCCGCGCTTTCCACGAACTTGCCCTTGCCGCGTCCGCCTGCATGGATCTGGCTCTTCACCACCCAGAGCGGTCCGGGCAGTGTGTCGACAGCCTTCTGGACATCGTCGAGCGAGAGCACAGGCACACCATCAGCAACGGGTGCGCCATAGGATTTCAGGACAGCCTTGGCCTGGTATTCGTGAATGTTCATGGAGATGGGGCCTCTTGGATAAAACGGGCGGGAGGGCGCAAGGGGTGCACCCTCGAAAAACTGCTGGCCTTATAACACCGCACGCTACAGGTGCAACCGGATGGGTATGCATGATGAACTCAGGCAGGACTAGTCAGTGCGGGGGTCAATTTCACCCGAAGTCGCCATGGTCGGCATCGTAATATTCCAACGTTCCTGCGCTTCCTTGGGCACATCTTTCCGCCGCGCCCGCCGCAACAGCATAACAAACATCAGCACCCCTGATAAAATTGCCGCGAGCAGGAACAGTCCGCCCTGCGTAAATGGCAGCCGGAAGGCAACGCCAGACAGCGGCGGCCCCACCACGGAGCCAACCGCCCAGACAAAAAGCAGCCCGGACATCACACGTGAGATCTGGTTTGTTTCGGCCCGGTCGATCGCGTGCGCGACACCGATGCCATAGAATGAGAGCGAGCCGGCACCCCAGACGCCAAGCGCAACCAGGATGTAAGTCGTCGGCAGGCCGGGAAACAGACCCAGCACCAGCGCGGCAGCGCCTGCGATCCCCGCCATGAAGGCGATCACGATCCGCCGGTCGACCATGTCGGAGATACGCCCTGCTGGCCACTGGCTGATCAGGCCGCCAATCCAGGCCGCCGCCGCCGCCAGCGCCGCCGCTCCGGTCGACCCACCCGCGGCATCCGGCAGGGCCACGCCCGCATAGATCGGCAGCAGCGCCATCGTCCCGCTATTGATCACACCCGCCAGGAACACTGCGATGACCGCCGCCGGCGCAAGGTCAAACAGGCGGCGCAAAGTGAACGGATCACTACTCGGCGCAGGCGGCTCGCCCCGCCGCGTCAGGCAGACCGGTAGCAGCGACAGGCAGAGGAAGATGGCGCACCAGAGATAAGGCCGGAAATCAATCGGCGCGAGGCCCGCCACGAAGAAGGGGCCGAGCACCAGCGCGCATTTCGCGATCAGGTGATAGAACCCGCTGACGCTGCCCCGGCTCCGGGCTGATACGGTCGCGCCGAGCCAGGATTCAATGCTGGCAAACATCCACGCAAAGGCGGCGCCCTGCACCATGCGGATCACGGTCCATCCCCACGGGTCGAGTGCCAGCTGCATCGCCAGCACAGAGGCACCGCACACCGCAGCCGCCGCCGAAAAGACACGGATGTTGCCGAACAGGATGACGGCATTGCTGGCGGTATACGCCCCCGCCATGAAGCCTATGGCATGGCAGGCGGCGATCACACCGATAAGGCCGGGCTGCACGCCCAGCACTTCAAGGCCAAGCGGGGTGACCACGCCAAGGATACCGCCGCCCAGCTGCAGGAAGGCGGCCGCGGCAATCAATGCCCAGACATTGCGGTAATCAGCCATGGCGTGGCTCCGTCTCCTGCGCGAATCGCGCATCTCAGGCGCGCTTATTCGACCCCGATATCGGAAAAGGCAACATCATTGCGCCGCGCGGTCTGTCCCTCGCCATCCTTCAGGATCAGCGAGACCTGTTTTGCGTCCCAGTCAATTTCGACAGCGCCGTAATTTTCCGGCGGGAAGGCCGCACCAATCTGGCGGGCATCGCGCTCCGGGCTTTCAGTGGCAAAGCTGACATTCAGCGACGAGGCCGTCAGCTCATTGGCCGCATAAGGCAGCACGCCGCGCTCTTCATAGACAAAGCCGGTATGCCGGTCACCCGTCAGGAAAACGACGCCTTTCGCCCCGGTCGACTTTACTAGGTCGAACAGGCGCTGGCGTTCAGCCGGCATGGTCGACCAGGCTTCCCAGCCATGCACGGTCGGCATCACCTGGATGGAAGACACCACGAAGCGGATGTCAGCTGGTGCCTGCAGCTGGTTTTCCAGCCAGGTCCACTGCGCCGCGCCCAGCATGTCCTGCAAAGAGCCCTCCGGCGCCGGCATGTAGCGTTCCTTGCCCGGCGCATTGTATTCGTCGGTCGGGGTCAGGTCGCTGCGGAAATAGCGGGTATCGAGCACGATCACCTGCACGCGCTGGCCATCCGGGCCGAAGCTGCGGGCATAATAGGTGCCGGGCCACTGGCCGACATCCTCATCATCGAGGCCCCAGAAGTTTTCATGAATCCGCTCGGCGAGATTCTTGAACGGGAAGTCCTTGCCGCCATCATTCATGCCGAAATCATGATCATCCCAGGCCACCATCATCGGGAATTTTGACCGCACAGCCTGGAACTCGCTGCTCGCAGCCAGATCGGTGAAGCTCTCGCGCAGCTCATCGAGTTCAGGCTCATTGATGGCATAGTTGCGCCCGTCGCGGTCGCCATAGACATTGTCGCCAATCATCAGGAAGAGGTCGGCCTCTTCGGTGGCGATGTGCGCCAGCGTCGGATCGGCAATTTCCTCATCATTGCAGGAAGCGAACAGGATACGGCTCAACACCGCATCCCCTGCCGGGAGCGGCACACCTTCAGGGCCTTGCGGTAGCTCGGACGCCGGTATCGTTTCATAATACCGGTTCAGCGCCTCGACAGCCGTATCCGGATTCGACTGAAAAATGTTTGGCAGGACGGATGTACCATCCTGCGTCACACAAGATGTAAGCGCCATCGCGCCAAGCGCGACATAAGCCCCGAATTTCATGAAAGCCTCCCTGAATAATAACAAACGCCCGGACACTATGCCGGGCGTTGCCAGTCTCCGAAAGGCGCGATCTCGTGATGCGCCAAAGAAATATGCGCCCAACAGCTGCCCGCCGCAAAACTGTCCCATTCCGGCCCCGCATGGAACCTATTCCGGGTCCAGCATGTTTCTTGCACCATAACCCACCCATATGGCCCTCATCAGAAAGGGCCTGCGGAAAGTGGGTTGGAATGAGCAGGAAGTGGACTGGGATAATGCAAGTCACGAATTTTCTCGCGAAGAGCTTCAGCCTCGCGACACTGGGTTTTCTCGCAGCCGCCATGCTGGTCATGGCCTTTGCGCCAGCCGGGTCAATCTATAGCGGCTGATTTCCAGCCGAACATCAAGGCGACGCCGGCTCAATGCCCGGCGCGCCAAGCGCGGCCAGATGGCTCGCCACTGTCTGGCCGGACAGGTCAAGAAACGGCGCAATTTCTTCCAGGGGCACAAGCACGAAAGCCCGCTCCGCCGCTCTCGGATGCGGGAGGGTCAGGGTTTCGCTTTCGCGCACCTCTCCTTCCATCCAGATCAGGTCGATATCGATGAGGCGCGGGCCCCAGCGTTGCCCTGTCTCGCGACCCATGTCTTTTTCCAGCCTCTTGCAGGCCGCCAGAAGGGCTTCCGGTGAGAGCGCCGTTTCATAGATCGCGCAGGCATTGAGGAAATCCGGCTGGTCTTGCACGCCCCAGGGCGGTGTCCGGTATAGCTGCGAGGCGCGCACTAGCTCCAGCCCATCCATGTGGTCCAGCTGCTTCATCGCCGACAGGATTGCCCCGGCACTGTCGCCGAGGTTCGAGCCAAAGGCGAGCACTGCTTCAGCCATTGCGTGTCAGTTCGATCTCTACCCCGACATGATCGATGAAATGACGGATCGGCGCATTCGGCTTGCGAACCTGCACACGGACATTCGCCACGAGTGGGAATGTCTCAAGCACAGCCTGTGCGATCCGCTCGGCAAGGGTCTCGATCAGGTTGAACGGTCCACTGGCAGAGACATCATGTGCGAGATCACAGAGTTTTCCGTAATCGACCGCGTCTTCCATCGTGTCGGATGGCGGGCTGTCGCGCGTCACCAGGCATTCAATATCGGCAAAGAATTTCTGCCCCAGCGTCTTTTCCGCCGGGATCAGCCCGTGAAAGCCGTGAATGGCGAGATTCTGGACAAATACCCGTTCAGTGCGCCGCATCTTCGATTGCCTCCCACATTTTGATGGCCTGCTTGTGGGCGGCAACATCATGGACCCGCAGGATATGCGCGCCGCGCTTCAGGCTGTCCAGCCCGGCTGCCAGCGAGCCGGCGAGCCGGTCATCGACATCTGCCCCGGTGAGCTTGCCGATGAAGGACTTGCGCGACACGCCGATCAGGACCGGGCAGCCTGTCGCCACCAGCGCCGGGACATGCGCCAGCGCCGCGAAATTCTGCACATATGTCTTCGCAAAGCCGACGCCCGGATCGAGGATCAGGTGCGCGCGCGCCAGGCCAGCGGCCTCGCAGGTCTCGAATGCCGCCTCGAAAAAGGCCGGCATATCGCTCGCCACATCGATATCCTTGTCCGCGGCTCCACGATTATAGGTCAGCACATAGGCGGCGCCTGTCTCTGCAGCCGCGGCGACAATCTCCGGATCAGACATGCCGGTCACATCATTGACGATGACCGCCCCGGCCTTGCAGGCGGCGTGCGCAACACTTGCCTTGTATGTATCGATTGAAACCGCGCGGCGGTCTGCCTCGGCAATCGCCTGCACCACGGGCAGCACACGGGCGAGTTCGTCTTCGGCGCTGACAGGCTCTGCCCCCGGCCGCGTCGACTCGCCGCCAACATCCACAATGTCGGCGCCTTCGCTGACCATCAGGCTGGTATGGGCGAGCGCCTCTTCAAACCCGTCATGCGCCCCGCCATCGGAAAAGCTGTCTGGTGTCACGTTGAGGATGCCCATGACGAGGGCGCGCCTGCGGGCTTCGGCCAGCACACCATCCCTCAATCGCTCCCGGTCCGCCCGCTTCATGGCTTTACGCCTTCGGCCCGCCGGGCATCACCGGACGGTCGCGAAACGCGCCCATCGACACGGCCCGGTCATACATGACGAGCGCACCAGCCAGGCTGACATTGATGCAGAACCTGGTCGGGATCTTCACCACATGGTCGCAGCGCGACAGCATCTGCGGTGACAGATCCCCCCGCTCGCGGCCCAGCACATAGGCGGCAGAGCGTGGATGGCGGAATTCCGGCAGCGTGATCGCATCCTCCGTCAACTCGATGCCGACCATCTGGCAGCCCTTGGGCAGGGCGATCTGGTCAATCGTATCCCACTGATAGTACGGCACGCTCTCGAATGTCTTGGACGTGTCGGCCTTGTAGGCGACTTTCAGCCGGTCTGCCGCCGCAACGGAAAATACAAAGCTCGCGCCGAACGCGTTTGCAGTGCGCATCAGCGCGCCAAGATTCATCGGCTTGGACATGCCCTCCGCGCCAATCGCGAAATATCCGCGCATCTAGACCTCTCCTCCAGTCGTGAGCCTCCAGGCCACTGCAATCACGATAAGTACACCGGGCATCACCACTGACACTTTCCGCGCCAGACGGATATGGCGGACCGCGCCGGGATAGGTCGCAGCGATATATGCCGCCGCATCGCCCGCTTCGTCGCCCGCCTCCAGCGCCGCATCGCCATTCACCGCCTGCGCCACGGCAAAGCGCGCCGGGCCGTCATCAAGATCCGGGAATTTGTCATGCGCCGCCCGCTTCAGCGCGACACCGGCCAGCATCCGCATCTGCACGGCCAGCCCGAACACGAACACGGCCAGCAGCCCCGCCACGAAAAAGATCAGCGTCGTCTGGCTCATCGCATCGTCGCCACGTCAAACCGGCCAGCAGATGTCACCACACCGCGCTTCATCGTCTGGGCATTGAACGGCATCTCGACATGGCCAAGCACATCCATGCAGATCATGCCACCATCCCCGCCCAGCAGGTTGAGATCCTCGAGCGAACCGTCCGCCGCCGCCTTCAGCCCCTGCTTGCCATAGCGCACGCGGGACGACACATCGGCCGCCGCATTGGTCCGCAGGAAATACTCGCCCTGCCCCGTACAGCAGACAGCCACACGCTCATCGGCCCAGATGCCCGCCCCGATGATCGGCGTGTCGCCAACCCGGCCCGGCGTCTTGCCCAGCAGTCCGCCCGTCGATGTCGCTGCCGCCAGCCGGCCCCCCTGGTCCAGCGCAATCGCGCCGACCGTGCCATGCGACAGCTCACCCTTCTTTACCGGAATGTTGACCGCTGGCCTGTAGTACTGCTTCGGGCTGTGCACGCGTTCGAGCTTGTGCTTGCGCGCAATCATTGCCGCGCCCTTGCCGACGATCAGCACATGCGGCGTCTTCTCCATGACGAGCCGTGCGGCCGTGACAGGGCTCTTGAACCCCCGCAGAGAGGCGACCGCGCCGGCATTGCGCGTCCGTCCGTCCATGATCGCAGCATCGAGTTCCCACTGGCCAATCGCATTCGGCGAGCTGCCACGCCCGGCAATATGGTGGCCGCATTCTTCCAGCGCGATGACCAGCGCGTGCACCACATCGAGCGCCGCATCGCCGCGCGCCAGGCGTGTCTCGCCCTCTCGCAGCAGCCCCGCCATATGCGCCTCGGCCCCGGCATGATCCCTTGGCCGCAACGGGCCAGCTCCACCATGAAGGGCCAGCGCCCAGCTCTTTGCCATCTGTTACAGCTCCAGAACCTGTTTGTTTTTCGCCACGTAACGCTTCACAGGGGCCGGTGCCATGGATAGGTTCGGCCCGTCAACGCAATGGCGCATCAATCGCGCCCAATCAGCCAAGTGAGGAAACACCATGAAAGCCCTTCTCTCCAAGTCGGCAGGCGGCCCGGATACCCTTGTTTTCGAGGATGTTGCCTCCCCAGAGCCCGGCGAGGGCGAAGTTGTCATCGCGATCAAGGCGATCGGCGTCAACTATCCCGACGTGCTGATCATCCAGGACATGTACCAGTTCAAGCCCGAACGTCCCTTCTCGCCGGGCGGTGAGCTTGCCGGCACGGTGAAAGCCGTCGGCGCGGGCGTTACCCGGGTGAAGGTCGGAGACCGGGTGATGGGCTCGATCGGCTGGGGCGGCATGGCGGAGGAAGCCGTTGTCGACCAGGCCCGCGTTCGCCCCTTCCCGGAAGACATGTCCTATGAGGAAGCCGCCGCCCTGCTGATGACCTATGGCACCTCCTATTACGCCCTGAAGGACCGCGGAAACTGCAAGCCGGGCGAAAGCCTGCTGGTTCTCGGCGCCGCCGGGGGTGTCGGCCTCGCCGCCGTCGAACTTGGCAAGGCGATGGGCATGACCGTCATCGCTGCTGCCTCATCCCAGGAGAAAGTCGACCTCTGCCTCGAGAAAGGTGCCGATCACGGCCTCGTCTACCCGAAGGGCGAACTTGACCGCGCCCAGCAGAAAGAGCTCTCCAACAAGATCAAGGAACTCGGCGGCGGCGGCGTGGATGTCATCTATGACGGCGTCGGCGGCGACTATGCCGAACCGGCCCTGCGCGCAATGAACTGGGATGGCCGCTTCCTCGTCATCGGCTTCCCGGCCGGCATCCCGAAAATGCCGCTCAACCTCACCCTGCTCAAATCCTGCAACATCGTCGGCGTCTTCTGGGGCGCTGCCGTCGCGCGTGATCCCGAAGCCAATGAGCAGAACATCAAGGAGCTGTTTGACCTCTACGCCAAGGGCAAGATCAAACCCCACGTCTCCAACACCTACCCCCTCGAAAAAGGCGCCGACGCCATCAGCGAACTGATGAACCGCAAGGCCAAGGGCAAGGTTGTGGTGACGGTTTAGGGTCGTCCCATAGCGCCTATGCCGCTCGATACAGAAAAAGGCGCCCTCATCCCCGACCCTTCTCCCGCGACCGGGAGAAGGGAGAGTGGCACCTTAAACCCATGCGTCTTCCCCCTCTCCCGATTGCGGGAGAGGGGTCAGGGGTGAGGGCTGCTACCTCGCCAATTTGCGGTAACGCCGCTACGTAATAGCGATGCCGGAACATCCCGAGATAAAGCGTGCACGCCGGTTGAGGCAGGCCGCCAACCTGCCTGAGCAGAAGGCGTGGGAAACACTCCGCCAGCTGCGCAAGGAGGGCCATCCCGTCCGGCGGCAAGCGCCCATAGCGGGAATGACGGTCGATTTCGCGATCCGGTCAATACGGCTCGTGATTGAAGTGGATAGCAGCATTCACGACCGCGAAGATGTAAAGCTGAATGATGCTGAGCGTGGAGCACGTCTGACAAAAGAAGGCTGGCGCATTTTGAGAGTCAGCGCCGAAATCGCGATGAGTCCGGATCATCTGATCACGGCAGTGCGAGACGAGATCACAAGGCTGACCCGAAAGTAACGTGCCCTCACCCTAGCCCCTCTCCCGCGATCGGGAGAGGGGAACACCGTTGCGTCCAGCATTCAACTGCACCCCGGTGCACTGAAAATGTACTGTGGCTGCACCGTTACTGTACCTATCTGTCCGCCCTCACAGGCGCCCGGCTAGTCTTCCGGCCATGTCAGGGATCGACCATCATGCACGGCTTGCCATGGCGCGGGCCTGGCCCTTGCTCGCCGGGCTGCTGGGGGAGGTCGCACGCCTCGTCGGACTGGCGGACGGCGTGGTGCCAGAGCGGATTGGCCGGCTCGCCCGCCTTGAAGCCCTGCGCCTCATCCGCCCCGCCGAGGCGCTGGTGCGCCGGCTCATCGTACTGATGGCGCGGGAGATGCTGGCGGAGATTCGCCATGGTGAGCCAAGCCGAACCATGGCGAAACAGGATGGCGCAGCCCTGAGCCTGCTCCATGTGAGCCGCCTCGCGGCGATACGGGCGCAAAGCCGAACCACGCCGAAGCAGGCCGCG